>Ga0065711_1030289_pt1 | contig 33017 bp, 20 predicted proteins | sample Hoacrofraction12_FD_59098 | JGI IMG/M metagenome (GOLD analysis project Ga0065711, IMG submission 59098) | Hoatzin crop microbial communities from Cojedes, Venezuela - Epithelial fraction 12 v2 (version 2) | ecosystem: Host-associated > Birds > Digestive system > Esophagus > Crop | place...
CCAGTGCTCCGTCACCCTCAGAGGGAAGAAGTTCTTCCTCATGTTCAGACGGAACTTCCTGTGCTTCAGTTTGTGCCCATTGCCCCTTGTCCTGTCACTGGGCACCACTGAAAAGACCTTGGGCCCATACCCCTGACACCCACCCTTCAGATATTTGTAAGCATTTATAAGGTCCCCTCGCAGCCTTCTCTTCTTCAGGCTGAACAAGCCCAGTTCCCTCAACCTCTCCTCATAGGGGAGATGTTCCAGTCACCTTATCTTCCCCCCATCATGAATTTTCAAAAAAATTGTTTCGATTACTTAGATTTAGATAAATAGGACTGAAGCCAAAACATTTTGTTATGCAAGTTATATTCAGATACATAATTTCTGCAAAAATAGCAACAGAAAGGAATTTCTCCCTCTTCCTGCAGTATGCAGATATCTCAGAGTCTCCCTATCCTAAGAAACAGGTGAACTATACCTTTGGCAAAGTAACAGCTTAACTTTTCTTCTCTGACACTATTCGATTTTGTTTTCTGTTCGGATTCCTGAATCTGATGTTATTTCTCACTACTTGACCGCATAAGAATTTCATTTTAAAAATAAATACTAGGTTGAAAAGTCCAGTCTAACATAATCATAATGTTGAATTAATTTTATTTCAAAGTATGCCTTCTCTTTTACCTCATCTCTGAAAAAGAAAATAAAAACCCTCTAGATTTCCTTACAAATGAACAAATGTCACAACTGCTTAGAAACAGCTACTTACATCTTTGCAAACAGTATTTTCTGTGCACTTCGTGGACCATTATGAAGATCTAATTCATGAACTGAAAGGACTGCTGGTCAGAAAGCTCAGTCCCTGTGCTATTTACTGTGCCAGAACACTCAAAGTTAACTGGTGACTGAAGTCTCACAGTAACAACAGACATTTCATTTAACCTTTTCAACTAAAATAGTTATCTCTGCAAATCACTCATGCCATGTTGAAGCAAATCTTCACCTTGATACCGAAACCTGAGCCTACAAAATGAGATGTCTGGCACCTTATGAACAACATTTCTAAGCCTTACAACTTATCAGTACTTATCAGAGTATGAAGTGTGTGGCACTAATTCACAACTAGTGTGCACAGCTTGGCGACAGACAGCTAAAACCCACTAAATTCTTTTATACTAACAGAAGTGAAAACAAGGAAAATCACCCTGTAAAAAAATAATAGTTCTTTACTGAAAGCTTTAGGCAAAACCTGCTAATACTAGCAAATAAAAACTGAGACGAGAAACTACTTAAATCTTCCTCAGCCCTCTCTGATTTGAAGACAGTATCAAATACTGAATGCATGTTTATGAGAACAGAACAAGGCTGGACTTCTCTGCCTGGGGATCTCTCTTGCTTCATTTTAATTAAGAAATACTTTGCCCAAGTTCCCCAGGCTAATACAAGTCTAATTGAAGTCAATACGAAGTCCAATACATTGCCATATGTGCAATCTAAATTCACATCCTAAGCTCACCTCAAGCAGATTAGAATACTGTGGATGGACCTAATAGAGCTTGCAACGGGACATGAATAGTTCACGTCCCTTGAGATGTCCAACAACCAGCAGCAGCAGACTGTGCTGGAAACTGCAAATAGAAAAGAAAGACTTAGCATCAGAAGGAATCATCTGCAGTCATTGAGTTCAATATGCGCTTCTCTGGAAGCGATGGGTTAACTCAAAGCCGCTGCCTGTGCCTACAGTGAGGCCTCTGTATTGAGCCATTGTTCTGCCATTCGCCAACAAATAATGTCCAAAATTACAGAGCGCCGAGGCCACCCACTTCTGCATCTGGGCCTTTAGACAAGGAGAGGTTAATTCACTCTAACATACAAAACCCAGTAAATCAAGGATTACCAAAGTCTTCCCATTTTAAAGCAAAAAGACACAGGGAGGGGAGAAATCAGAGACTAGGAACAAAAAGCACAGAAGTTACAGGTTTAACCCCTCTGTGATTACAGCTGCTTACAGAAGGAGGGCTTTACAGTGCTTCGGGTAGACAGCCAAGAGAGAAGGCGATGAAGGTACAGATCTGCAGTGGTTTCAAACTGTCGCCCCTAGAATCTAAATCCAGTAGTTTAAACATTAGAAGAGATTTCCATCATCACTCCTCAATAGCCTTAACCTGTGGAGCTTTCAAAAGAATAGACAGTGAAGTGAATTAATCATTAGGCTTTCACCTTTAGGACCTAGGAACAAAAGTAAGAACCAGTAGCTCAGAAAGTAGCTAAGGAGACTGGTAGCCTATATTCAGTCTGCAGTGCGCTCTAATGCCCCTCACAAACTCCCTGGACTTCCCTACTTTTTTCTTGTTGAGTTTTCCCAGCCTTGCATCCAATTTTAATTGAATATTCAAGTGGTCAGGAACGTCTGAGCTCTAATTCTCTTTGTCTTGGATGTTCATGGCTGTTGGCAGTGTTAGAGCAATGTCAGTTGTGGAAAACAAAGCTACTAATCAAAGATGGCCTTAAGCCCATCCCAGATTTGAACAGTCTTGAACACAGCGGTTAGAATCTGAAGTGTGATCCAGAGAAGAAACTTCCAGGAGACCATTATTCTGCTACTAGTCTGTGTCAAAAATCTCAAGTTCAACCTGAGGATTTCTTAAGCAACAGATGGAGCAGAGAAGGGAGAATTTCTAAATACTAAGATTTTCTTGTTCGGTCTCATACATCTCTTTCACAGCACTTGTTACCGTGATGCTGGTCAAAGGCAAGGTGAAGCAACACATAAATTATCTGCAACCATTTATACAGCAATGAAGCCTTACCGCCAAGTACAGACATGTCTTATTTATGCCCCTTCAAATTTGACTGTAGGATCTATGATGACATTGATAATTATTTCATACATTTACTCGAGTAAATAAGAATTTGTCTGAAAATAATACACGGATTCTTATTTAATACCTATTATTTTGTTAAATATACTCTGTTAAAATGTATTTACTTATTTAAAACAAGTTAAGGAAGCACAAATGAAAGAGCTAGTCAAGAACATATTACATGACACAGAGTGAATGGCTAGAGAACATGTCATATCCAGAAGACTTGAACCTGTACACTGTCCAATAGACAACATATAGTAAATTATTTCATAGAAACTGTGGCCAGCTGGCAAATAAGCCATTGCTATAAAGACAGGATAGATCAATGATAATTATATCCAGCAATTTATTCTGGCCAAATGGTCAAGTGTTTGTTTCTAGTTACATTTTGGTCACATTTCTAGAGCATGCCTGAAAAAAACCCTACAGCTATCTATAACTAATATTTTCTGTATCTGCTGTTATACTAATTCTCACCTTTTAAAAATAAAAGTAAATAATTAAAAATTTACTTGTAATTCTTATTTTTTCCCATAGTGAAATTAATCCTTTTATCAAACATTGTCTATTCTAAATAGAATTATTTTCTATTTTAAGTTTACTAAATACTGAGGGGGTCGTGTTTTTAATAATTTTACAGCTTTTGTAAAATATTTTTTAAGTGGCAGTGTCTGTATATGGAGCTACTCTTTCAAAATAGTCTTTTTCACTATACATGACAAACGCAAAGGAAGTTACAGGGAATTTTTAACAATGCTGAACATATTCCCTCCAGAGTATATCAAAATAACTAACTTGGATTCTTAGCATCTTTGTAATGCTGTCAATAAAATCAGATGCCATAACAAATATTTACAAATCTCATTATTCTGCCTGAAGTTTAAAGAGAAAATAATGTATACATTTAGTTAGTTTAATCTGTCTATTCTTAAGCTCCTAATGCACACACAAAAGCATATTTCCTGAGAGTTCTAAAATATTGTGTGGATTTTCCCCAAATGCAAATCTAGTCTTATTAAAAAAAAAAAAAAAAAAAAACAAAACTGCCCGGTATCTACAAGTGCTGGACAGTTATTTGCATTAGAAAACCTGGTCACTCTATTCATTATGAAAACCTAGCCATGAAAATCAAGAGGTTAGTAGGAACAGACTATTGTTGGCAATACTAAGTAGGATGGTATTTAAACAAGTGCATGCCACCTTCAGACTTAGAGTTCTTAGCAAAAAAACCCAACAACCAAACAAACTATAGAGTCTTTATGATTGCCATACAAAGGCTTGGATCTTATTATCGAATGTCTGGCACCTATGCTGGGCATGTATGACAGTGAGTTCCCAAATAATAAACAGACAGCACGAAAGCATGAGGAAAAGAAAGGTGGTGGACTGGGAGGGAGGGGCAAGATATTTAAGGTCATTCCAAATCTTAGTATGAAGTTTTGGAGGTCCCAACCTCCCTACTTACAAGGAGAGCCTAAGGTATACGAGATTAGGCACTTCAAGTAGATGAGATGGATCCAGTCCTAACTATGCATTCAAACAACATTTACCAGCCCTTGCCATTGTTTCTCACGTGCACTGGAAATGCATTGACTATTCTTCAGGATCCCCGCTAAAAATTTATTTTCCCAAGACCGCACACTGAAAAGGCTGCCAATGTCACCTGGCTTCTGTCTAGGAGGACTGAGACAAAAAGAAAAAAAAGAACAGGCAGAAAGAAAAAAAACCTCTCTACTGTGTTACAAAATTAATTTTTGAAAAAAACTGTCAACCATGGTTACGGATATGAAGCTAGTGAGGAGAAGAGCACTTTCAATTCTTGAAAACTTTAGCAGGGGCTGCTAACACTTGCCCTTCACAATTCAGACCTCAAACTTCTCAAGACCTAGAACAACTGTGTAGCCTATTAGTAAGCTAAATATACCCATGGAACAAACACGTATAATATATCAGTCTTTTGTCAGAGATAACAGCCTGCACTGCTTTGATATGAGCAGCACAGAGATCAGTTGTGAAGCATATAAAACAGTTGAAATCAGCAAGAGCACTCTCTGTTAGGATGTTTTATTATTTTTATCTTTTATTCAATGTACCATCACAAGTTAGAAAAAGAAGTAGCAGCAGAAAAGAACTATTCAAAATTGAATGGATAGGTGTATATTTAATATTAGTACCGACCTATCAAATTCGTATTAGTCAGAGGTGCATTGGACAACTCTTCAACAGAAAAGGCAAATAAATAGAACTACTATTCTTATGGATCCTAGTTAGCTTTGATAAAGAGAGCAAATATGAACCACCATCAGTCCAGATATATAGGTACTAGGCATCTAGTAAGAAAAACGAAACAGGAATTGAATGTTGAGTAACTGCAAAAACAATCAACCATTCCAAACTCCACAGGCTTTTTTCCCACTTACAGCTTGCTTTACCCTTGCTTACTGTACAGCGCTTGCTTGCATTCTCTCCCAATGCATATAGCTACACTCTTAATAATCGTTCCAGAAAAAGAAAAAGGGAAGGAAGAACTGTGCTTCTCACAAAACTTATCGGTTTTCTTAAAGACATATTTCAGACACATATGTAAAATTACAGCTAAACTAAATGATGAGCTCTAATAATCTGCTTGGAGCAAGACTCATACAAATCCACATAAACTATTGACAAAAGCTGTCGCTGCATAGATCATTCAATTCACAGGACCTTTCAACCCCACTGAAAATTTCAGAGGGAAAGAAAACAAAAAGCATCAAATTCTTTGTATTTAGTATATAGACCTTTTTGCCAGTTCAAGTTTAAGACCTTTTTAAAAATGCACTGTCAGCAGCATAGCTTTTAAAGGTAAAATGAGGCCTTTAAAGCAGGTATCCCACTGTGCATTCTACCACTGCGCTGCCTGTGGAGTGTAAAAAACAAGGGCAAAGATGGGACTGAAAGTCTCAAACACTCTCTTACAATGACTTTCATCTTCTCTTCCAAATCTGTAACCTTTGAAGACAGAAGGAAATGCAGTTAATGTGTTTACAAATAGGCTGGAACCTGTTACGTTTTTAAAGGAATCTCACAAAGGGCACAAACCTCCACTGGAATATCATTATGTTATTTAAAGGGACACTTTCAGGGCTGGCAGCCCCCCCCAGTTTGACCTCTCTTTTTAATTTCATCTGTTTGAAAAGTTTGTGCACTTTCTCAGATTCTTTTAATGATTCATCACTTCTCTCTCTCAAAATGAAAACAATTAAAAATGTCACTGAGATATGATAATACCAGAAGGAAGCCCTTCCATGACCAGTTACAAATCCACCCTCATCCTTCATCTTTTGTGGGGAAAATGCTGAAAATTCAGCTGACAAGATATCCATCACCTAGCAAGTTTATCAATACAGTCTTTTATAAATTCTAATTAAGCTACAAGAAACCAAAAGCCCGTGGTCCATAATTCACGAGTAACTCTGAAACAAGCTAATATGCACAAATGGTAGGAAAAAACCCATATTTTGTGAGGGCAATGACTGTAAATGTAATCCTTCAGCACACCCTGAAAATAGTCAAATGAACATTAGACTCTGAATAGACACCAAATAATATGAAGCATACAGTAGCCTGCCAAGGTTCTTTAAGAAACACCTTGCAGAAATAAAAAAGGGGCAGTAGTAGGAACATAGCTTCAGAAACAAATATCATTTCATATTATCATATACCCCACTGAATACGATGTGTAAACACTGTTTAAATAAAAGACCATAAAATCTTGCTATCTGCTTTTTAAGTCTTATTTTTTTTATTCGAGGTTATAAAATTTTTACAGTAACTTTTTTCTTTTTAATCTCACTTTTTCATTGCTTAATTTTCAACATGAGTGTTTACTTAATTCTGGATTTTTCAATTTCTTTATAGAATCTCAGCAGGACAGTTCTGAGCAGCAACAGTTAAACAGAAGTTTGTTTGCCATTACTGCACTCTTTTAAGACTCCCATTCTGACAATACTAAAACCCACAACTGTCACATTGTCTTTCAAACAATACACCAGACATTTCAGTAGAAATATTTCCTTTTATCTAATCTAGTAGCAGAAAGGTCAATGGCAAGACATCTGTGTAACTGAAAACTTTTCTGTGGGAACTTGATATACCCTTCATTTCATATTTCATGCCATGCAGTTCCTCATAAATCTCTCTAATATTTGCCAAAAAATATTGATTTTCTACACTTCATTTTATCTGTGACTATTGTAGCAATAGACAATGGCCAGATGACGATAACGCCAGAATGGTTCAGAATAACATATCATAATCTGTTTTACCTAGCAATATTTATTTGTGGCTGAAATTAGACATTGTAATTTACAGAACATTGAACGCGGTTTTGGGCAGTAGAACTGGAGCCACATGGTATCTACAAATAAAATTTATGAGAAATCTTACTTTTCCATCACTCTTAGTCCTGGTTCACCCTCATAAAATTGTGATCCCACTATATGCTAATCCTTCATTCAAATCCTACATTGTGCTTAACAAATGCTGCTAAATATGCACCTATCAGCACACATAAATTCATTTGCATAAAAGTGCAGTCAGTCATAGCAGTGGACTTTGAGCATTTCCATCTCACTCATGTGCACAGAAGTGATCATAAACAATAAAACCCAAGTCTATATAGGTCACCTGTAGTAACTCTTTGTTGAGAAAAAATGGCAACCAAGGGAAATGTTGCCTTGCCTTGGAATTCTTAAAGGGCAGCTAATTAATTTGGAATGCATAAAGACCAACATTATGATGTCCACTCTTAAGATATTAATATCATCCAGCCACACAAATTCACAATGAAATAATTATTCCCTCAGGACAAAAGAAAAAACTAAGTTTTTTGCAATCCCTTTATTACTGAGGTCTAAACCGTGTCTTGGAAATGTAATCTCCAGGAATAGTTCCACATCACCACCATCTGAACCACAAGAAAGCTCACATCACAGAAGAAATGTAACAAGATCCAGATTCATCCTTGTTCTCTGAAACGATGACAGTACTCTGAGAATTTCTGCCTCTTACCACTGATTTTCAACCAGCCATTTGTCTGTTAGTTTTTCTGCACTACAGTTGTTTTTTGACACTTTCAAACTGATTGTATTAGCACTTCAATATGTTCCCAAAGGTGAATTCAGTAGTCTGGGCTAGCTGTAAATTCATCTATCTTTACTTTCTGGATGATCTGAAGTCTAATCTAAGGTTAAAATGTGATACAATGTGATCTGAGGAGACCAAAATCTCTATTACCATTAAAAATACTCTGAAGAATTAACCTAAAGATCAGATGTTTATTTATGCGATGTTTTATTTAGAGCTTGAGTTTACAAAACCTTTGCTGTGGGGACTGTACAACCTAACAACTTAAGTGTAATTTGTCAGGAGTGATCCGGGAAAACTCTGGCTGAAATGCAGAAAGGTATGGTATGGTATACATGGCTTCTGAAAAGTTGCCAGAGACTAGCAAAGGACAGTAATTAAGCTTCCAGAGTATAAAAAAAAGTCATAAATTCTCTTGGGTGTTCTCGTTGGCCTTCAAAGACAAAGATAAAGAATGCAAATAACCACTGCAGGTTTTAAGCTCTTTCGGAGCTCTAACTTTTTCAATAAAATCAACTCTTCTGGGCTCTTAAGATTACTACTCAAGTTGGGCCCACAAAATGTTATTTCCTGCCCCACAGAAAGCATGCCAATTAAGAAAAAATGTTGCTCCATTCAGGTGACACCAAGAGATTTCAAACAAAACAAGCCTCAATATTTAGTCCGCATCAATAATGCAGTGGTTACATCATTCAGCTTTGTTGGAAAAGACACAAATTTGGGTTCCTGTTCTGGCAGTTTGAAACCTCTTCTGACTAACACCTGGTGCAGGGTAGATTCTCTTTAAGTTTGTTCTAATTAACGAACTGTTCTCTAAGATGTAAAAACTACAGTTTTGCAAAATATACATCTCAAAGGGAATTTCCATAAGATGGCCAAATTCATCTTACAGCTCACTTCTTCCTGGATGAAGTTCACTCCATTGCCTTATTCAAGTCAGCTCTGACATTCATTACAATATTTATGGAGTCAGTTCAGCTCGCTAACTCAGCAGAAAACTATTCACAGGGTTTTATTCCTCTAGGTTAGTATTCCATATTTTTCATTAGAGTTGGTACAAAATCAAGATAATCTCTTGCATTACCTTTCATTATCTTTAGAGATGCTTCAATCTGTTAGGAGTAACTTAGCAAATGAAATTTGATTATACATTTGAGTATTTCTTCCAGCAAATTATCTATGGTATTATTGCCTCAGTTCTGTTAATTTGTGACTATGAAAAACCTGTATGGCACTTTAAATACAAGCACTGATCTTACAATACACTTCTCTGTATGAATCTTTCCTACATTTTTTCTAAACTAATCACACTGGAAACAAAAGAATAAGGGAAACCAGAAGTAACATTTGTAAATTAAGATGGCACAGTTAGATGAGATCACCGCTTTCCCTGTTGAGAAGGTGTCAGAGAAGCATAAAACACCAACAACACATTAAGAAAGCTGGGATTTCCTTCATCAGTGAGTTCTCGGGACTGTCCACCTTGAGCTTTCAAGGAGCAGAGCCATCAGTGATAATCTAAATGGTGGCAGATCACTGGTATTACATTCTTGCAGCTAAATTAGGATAAGTTTGTTAAGGACTGATTGTTTCATATATGTACTGATAATTACTGACAGTGGCTAAGAACTAATCATTGGCAATGTGTATATTCAATCCAGTAAATAGTGAAGTCTGAAGTTTGAAACTTCACTGCTCTGTGTTGCAAACATTTCTGTCACAGCAATCCCTAGTTTCTAACTGACATACAGATTCAGGCATATTTGGTTGCAACAGAAGGGACCGGGGCAGAAAGCTGCTGCCTGGTTATTCGTAGAGGATACGACCCCTCTGAGAGGCCAAGTGCTCAATGGTGTGCAGTACCATAGCTGCCCTCTAGTTCCTGGTCTGCCTGCACAAAGCACGGATGAAAGAACAGGAGCAGCTACAAAGCAGTGTGATAACTCTGCAGCTAAAAGAAGGTAGCAAACACGTAAGTATTAAACTGACAGCATAAGACTTGAGAAGTTTGCATTTGTCTATTAAAAACAAAAAGCATTGCAAGTCTATGTGAAAGCTCTAGCAATCTCCAGTACGACAACTAGTGCTTTACCATTGAAGTGGATGAAAGGGTCCTGTAACACTCTTGTAAAAAAGTGGCAGCCACAGTACAATGTTTGCATACCTTTATCCTTGAATATCTGTAACAATTTAGATATACACATATAAATAAACATATACATACCTATACACATATAGGTATTTTAACTAACTATTAAACAAGATTGCTTTCTATAGCAATAATTTCTGAATTTGGATTAAAAGTGACGCAAGCTTCCAAACTCCTGTTGAGTTCATAGGGCCATGATCTCACCACTGGGACTTCCTAAAATGCATTTTGCAGTTAGTAGGTACCATTAAATCTCCTGACTACATATGTACGTTGTCTTATTATTCAGCCTCAGTATTCTGCTGTGTATTACAAACCCTGCAGTATTAGTCAGAAATGGTTACAGAGTGATCATGGCAACAAACAAATAAAACATGAAAGAAGAAATATTTTTATTTTCATTTTTTTATTAAATTCAAGTTAACTTGAATATCATTCTGGTTTGTAGGTTAATAAAATACAAGAGAAATTAATTACTAGCAGAAATAAATATTTATAATGCAAGCATCATGATAACAAGAACTAATGGAAAAGCCTCTTAGTGCAAGTTCTTGCCCTTTAGGGCAAGAAATATGCCAACCTAATAACCTCACCAGGGGTTATGAAAAATCTGCACATTGCCTGACAGCCTAAGGTAAAGTCTTATGGTAGCTCTTCAAGTAGATAAAAGGGAAAGTGGAATGCATTGCAAAGCGGTACCGTTTATCTAAATCAGTGGAGACATTTCCTAGTGCGTTGACCTTCACTGCATCTTGAGGAGTATAAAAAGCATTAAAGAACATTTTAAAAACACCCAGGGGTTTTCTTTATCTAGGTTTGCTCCCTGATCAAATAAACTGGAACTCTTTATTATAGATATTTCCCATATTTCAAGTTAATGTACATTTCTCTGCAGCACAGCCACCTAAATAATCTTACCACTTCATGAGGGCCCTTGACAGTCTCCCAGAAATGTCATACTCCTCCCTCGATGAACATCCCTCAGAACAATAGCTTTGCAATGTCCCTTTGCACTAACACTAACTGAAATGATTATCCTTAAGATGGCCAGCATCAAGCAACGAAATGGAAGGACTGATGTTTAACATCACCACAAGCACTAAAGAGTGGAAAATCATGAGTGCGTGTAAACTGATATTGTGTATGTGATAGAGTTTACCTGCTTCTATTCTCTTATTCCAGTGTTTATGAGAAATCATACTACCAACAGAAGGGCCATCTCTGTTACCTAAGACAACAGAGTAAATTGTTCACTCCTAGCTCTTTCTTCATGAAGACTCAGAAGTAAATTAGGCAACAATAACATCAGCAACTAAACCTATTAGCAGACGTTCCATTAGCCAAAACGTGCACGTTTTTGAGCCTGTATGTTATTTTAGCACAACTGAATTGCTGTCCATTCAATTAATCCCCATTTACAGGGGTGTTCTTCATCAGAGAACAATATACCAACATGAAATATAAAGATATATTGCACTTACAATCTTTATGCAGCTTTCCTTTCTCAACTGTTTCATGTTGTTCCTTGTGAACTAGGTTTTCACACCAGGAGAAAATGGTAAAAGCAAACTCTGCACACAGACTGTAATAGGATGAAAAGAGCACTATAGGTAAAATACATTGGACTTAAAGAACTCTACCAAATTAGCAAAGCATAAGTAAATAAGACAGCTATAAACCCCTTTCTCCTTATTCCTGCTTACGGCAACACACAGCACTGCAATAAGCAGTGGCTCCTGACTACATGAGGTATATTCATTTCTAAAAATTAGCTTTGATCTCTGCATTCTGTCCAGTAATATAATGCAGTTTCACTGGGAAATATTTGAGACAAAATACAGAGTAAAGAAAACAAAAGGCTGAATTCATTTTCTTCATCTGTGTTCTCTCTATTTTTAATCGCTCCTCACTTTTTCCATTATAACATTTTGTGTGCCTCTGGATTTGAGTCTTTACATACTTCCTTTTTGCTTTTTTCATAAACTCTAATTTTTACCTAGCAAAGCAACTAGTTCCATTTCCTATATCTTTTTCCAAATTTCTCAGCAAATTTATATTTGAATTAAAGCAGAAAACTGGCCAAAAGTCTAAAAGTAAATTGACATTTTTCATATAAATAATACAATGAGGTGTGTAAAGCCTTTCATTTAATACTATGGGAGTGATATTATATCAAAAGTAAATTTTATCAAGTATAGACACATGAGTTCCAAGCTTTTTATATTCTTTTTGTATATAAATTATCAAATTTACATGCATTCTTTACAATTTCAACTTCAATATCTCTGAGTTTATGAGTTTCTGCATACCATTAGTAACTTCTGCACTGCTGCACTGTGTGATACTCATTTTAGTTCTGTGTAGTTTTTCTTCACTGTTCAGCCATTTTTCCTTATTACACTTCCAAAGCAGCAGATTTATTTCTGAAAAGTATAAAAGATATGTGTTTTTCTGCTTAATAAGTAAACTGCAGAGAGCAATTATAATCATCACTCAGATCACAAGGTTATTCCATAAAGCTTGACAACAACAGCACAGAACAGTGGCAAAATAAATGCAGTTTTCAATGACATTTTTAAAAGACATTGATCAGAATATCAGAAATACACTGCCTTAAGGTTTGTCACGGGAATTCACTTTTTACATCCATAACTAACAAAACATCTGTTTTTAAAATTCAGCGTAAAGAACTGTGCGTCTTGCCTGCCTAGTTTATTGAGTCCTCTGCATCTTGTCTTTAAATCCAATGCGCGGAGGGGTTCCTGGGTTTTATCCTCTCCACTTCTCAAAATTAATGTGAGTCATATACAGCACCTGACACTGGTAATCATTCCTTTATATTTAAAATATATGTAGCTAGAACAAATGTATGACTCACTTGGCCATGTTCCACAGCTGTGCTAGTGTACCTGAATAGCTCTGCAGCACTCCACCTTTTGTAAATATTGCATGCTTTAAAGCTGTCTAGTGTAAAAGATAAATCTGGGCAATCGCATATTTTGTAATAATGTCTTCTGACACTCTCAATTTCATTTTGGAGAGCCTTGAGTACAACATTTCCAGCAGTTCCCTCAAACAACAGCATAAATTTTATTAAACTGCAGTGTGCTGTGCAAGATTTATTTGCTGAGCAGTTAACTCTGGTTACACCATCAAAAGCAGGCAGTGAAATTGCATAAAGTTTCAATGGCAGTAATTAATTCGTTGTTTTGAAGGGAAATAGTAAGAGCCAAGCTACAAACAAAGATTAAATTCATATAATCACAGCTCAGAAACATTTCTTTAAATTTCCTACAAATTAGTGTGGAGTGCAAACCACCATATAAAGAGGCCACTGTATTATTATGGGGCCTTGATAACACTTTTCACAACAGGCCAGAAGTTAAAGAAGGTGTAAAGCCAGTGCTCTGAAACACCACCTAGCAGCAGGTAGGTTCCTATGTACATAGATACGTCTTACATATAACATGACTATGTGAAAACCTGGATTGCTAGGGCGATGGGAAATTAGTGGATTTTAATCTTTGTATGTAAAAGCTGACATTTTGAAAATTCATAAAGTGGCCCCATTTTTTGGTGGGGGAGACTAGCAGGGAGGTGATTTTCAGTTTTGTTTTGTTTTTTAAACAATTTCAATTTGCAATCAGCTATCAAAAACAAAACATGAATTTACAAATATTATCTTTCATTAATCTACTGGAAAAGTAGCCAAAACCACTACTCTTAAGAGTGGTTCTACGTAATAACTTGTAACATTTTGTTTCTTGTATAGCTGAGAAAGATACCACCTGTACCTTAGTAGTTCTGAAGAGATAGAGAGTTGTGAGTTTTATCTCTAGAAAATAAATACCTGTCCAATTCTCTTCCCACTAGAGAGTGGGAGTGTGAGTATGGGAAGGAGTGATGTAATTTTTTAAAGGATCAAAATACAAAATGGCTACGGACAAACAGAAAACTGTACTGAATAAATGACATTCTAGTTTTCTCAAAACAAAAAGACTGGTGAGAAACAGCAGGTACATAAACTAATTTTTGCAGAGAAAACAGCACACAAACACACAATACTGAACAAAAAAAATGTATGACTGGAGCAAGGAAAAAAGAAACACATGAAGGACATGGAGCCGTTGGAGAGGGTCCAGAGGAGGGCTACAAAAATGACCAGAGGGCTGGAGCACTTCTCCTATGAATACGAGCTGAAAGAGTTGGGGTTGTTTAGCCTGGAGAAGAGAAGACTGCGGGGAGAACTTATAGCAGTTTACCAGTACCTGAAGGGGGCCTATAGGAAGATGGGGAAAATATTTTCAGTAGGGCTTGTTGCGATAGGACAAGGAGTAATGGCTTTAAACTAAGGGAGGGTAGATTCAGACTAGATATAAGGAAGTCATTTTTTATGATGAGGGTGGTGAAACACTGCAACAGATTTCCCAGAGAGGTGGTAGATACCCCATCCTTGGAAACATTCAAGGTCAGGTTGGACAGGGCTGTGATAACCTGATCTAGTTGAAGATGTCACTGCCCGTTGCAAGGGGGGTTGGACTAGATGACCTTTAAAGGTCCCTTCCAAACCAAAGCATTCTATGATTCTATGAAAAAGTAATATTTCACCAAGAAAATTCCTACCCTAAACATAGTATTTCCATAAAAAGTCCTCGAAACAAAAGAAGAGATTGCTTACTAACAGATATAATAAGAAATTGTCCACAATCTTGATTTTTCACTGAATTCAAAATTTATAGGAGGTTTTATTTTGATAAGTATTTTCAGTTCTGTGCAGAAGCAGAGTCTAAATTAGAAGTTCAGAGGGGAAAAAAATACAGGAACTCTATACCCACATGAAGAATGTCCTAGTGCCAACAATTCCAATTTAGGTCAGTCTCTGAGCACTTGCTGTGGAGTATTAGAAACATTAGAAATAGGATGTGTTGTGACAGAAAGATCAAAGGTTTGGTTTTGAAAGTTGAGCCTGAAATCCTTTTTCTTACCTGTTACCAGTTATAAAGAAGGATAACAGCATGTCCCTCCCACAAATCAGCTCCAGCATGGTACAGGCATCTGTCAAGAGGTACTTGCATAACACAGAGATAAGTATTTTTTGTTACAAAAGTAAATGACATTTTGGTCCATAAAATAAGCAGATTGAGTTCTACATTTGTACTGCAGATATTTTTGGACAGCCGTGGTCCCAGTTAATTTTAAAGCAGAGTATGTAGAAAGAACCACAAAGGCAGACACCCCATAAGAAGCCTTGAAATAGCGCCTTTATGATGCAAATAACCTGTAGGTGCACTAAGTACTATTGCCATGAGAGAAGGGTGAGAAAAGTTACTAAAAAGAGGATCAGCAATTGGAGTTTCTTCTAGCATGTGTGTGTAATTAAACCCAACATGAAGAATGGAAGAAGCTCACACAAGCCTATGGGTTTTCAAAGTGGTGCTCATGAGCAGATATCTCTGACCCTTTTTCAAATCTTACGTTGTTTTCCCTTTCCTGTACTTAAATACTTTTCTTTCCTCATCTTCCACAGCTTATCCCCATTTCTCAGGTATTAAACCCATTTTATATTCTCTCTTCTTCCTACTTCTGCTTAGGGGTTGTTATGAACACTGAATTACCCACTCTCTCCCTTTCCCTTTGACTCTTCTCATCTTTTTCTTGAGAACTGTAACTCATATTTAAATTCATTTGCAGGGTGTCAGAAGCTTCTCAAGGCTGTTTCTAATTTTTCTGCAGCACTACATTCCAGTAAACGTAGTATCTCCAATGGTGGACCTGTTCATGTACAAGACAGAATACTTGTGGTGCAGTAGGGACAGCCCATCTGCAGGAGATGCAATTTCTTCCCCATTACAAACAGCTTGGATCTTCTAAGATTAAATCAATAGAAGTTATTGTTTCATCATTGGATTTCGGTGATCTTATATAGAGAGTTATTGAATATGGTGACAAAATGTCCACAGAATGTGCCCTGGGCTGCAGGAACAGAGCACTTTCTACATTCTGCTGAGTTGTTCCTTCCAGAAGCAGCAACTCACGTCAGTGATCAACAAGAAGCTGGTGCAGATTCAGCACAGTTGGAGGCCAGCAAACTACAAGCTGCAGTGTCAACTGCAGGAAGTGAATTTAAAATTAGATACTGAAAACTTTAAAAAACTGAAGATGGGGGAGAAGATGAAAGTTCTACAGCATTGCAACTGGTTTTTTTAAAAGCTGTAAAACTTTTTCTATGCCCACATTTGAGGAAATTTCTCCTGCAAGCTTTGCTCACCCTCTAATAACGTATGTTAACAGCCATAATCTCTATCTTCAACGGCAGCAAATTACTCTCATTTTCTTTTTTATTTGTTCTTCAAAGAGCACTTAGATAAAAATAATTGTAGCACTCTTCTTTGAGAAGTTTGGGTATAGTGGCTAATTGATATAGATTTGCCTTAGAAATAAATGTGCTTTCACTGCAATAATATTGTTTTAACTGTGTTTGTCTCAAACCATAAGCATGACATTTTTTTCGACAGTTATATATTGTCCCATTCCTCTTCATCTTTAGAAAAAAAAGGAACAGCCACTGAAAGAAAAGAAGAATTTTAGGATAATTATTCTCAGGTTCATTGGCTAAATTCCATAATCAAAACTTATATTACAGTTCAGCTGTATATTGCCATTCATAATATGATCATTACTTATGGCATTTTACTCTTTCTGTTGTCCCACCTGTTTGAGAATACCTGCAAATAGTATTTCTGCATTATTTGTATGTTTTTACAAGCAAAGGAAATTTATATAAGACGAGTCCATAAAAACCCTCTCAGCCTTGCCCAGGTTTTATTCTGGAAGAACGACATTCCCCAAGACCCTCCAGGAATCTGTGCTATAATAGTAATAATTTAATTCCTGCATGGAATATTCATCAAGGAAATTAAGCATTGTTGTTTCCTTTACCTTAGCTTCACAGGTACGTTGTGTACTGAACACATGCTTTCTTTTTTAGCAGGTGTGCCAAGAAAAACACAGTACACCATGCACCCAATGCTCTGTTTTGTCTTTTTTTCCTCACTGAGCAAAATACAAATTTTAGCTAAGGAGTAGCTCTCTAAAAGTAGACTTAAAAATTATTAAGGAAACATCACCTCAATTACATTTTTGTATCACTTCATTACAAACAGATTAGAAAGAGGTATCATACAAAAAATATTTCAATGTGGAGTACTTGGAAAGATTCAGTATTGTTATGTGTAGTGAGTCTAGAAAGCAGTTACTCTAAAAAGGAAGCAAGGGAGACTGCACATAATAAGAACTCCCAGCACAATATGGCGGCCAAGACATTCTTTGAATGCAGAAGGGACCTTCTGGAACAGAAGAAAGGTAGTGTTGTCTCTGTAGCTGGTGTGTACATTGCAGTATCAAGGCAATACCATACACTGGGCCCGGTTAGAATACCTACAATTCAGAAAAGATGTTGAAAACTTGAAAAAAGATTCAGAAAGGAACGAGAAGGATGACTCAAGATCTGCCTTCACCAAAGCACTTCATTGTCTCAATCCGTAATCACTTCTTACAGTGAAGGTTTATACTGCAACTTGATCAGAAGCAACTAGTATGTAACAAGCAGAGATTTCTGAATACGGAAGGCACTTTAATGTAATAGGTAGTTATAACAAAATTCAATTTCTAGAAACTGACAGCTAGATAAGTCCAGAAAAAAAGATGCACACTTTTAGTAGTGAGAGGGAATACCAGAACATTTTTTCCAGGATGTATCTAATTCTCAGCACTTTGTAGACTCTGAATTGATTTTGAATGTCGCAAATTCACACAATAAGGTATAAATTTGCTGCAGAAAAAAATGTTCAAAAATGCAACAGAATGCAATTATGCAGAGATTGGACTATGGAGAAGGCCAAATAATGTAGAAGGCTGTAATGGATTCCTTTTTTTAAATCTACCAGTTCGTCCTGTATACTGTCTGTGAAATATAAATATTAAAAGTTATTCTTTGTTTTGGAAGAATTTAATATCTACTTGCATAGTAAAGTTAGAAAGCTGCATAACATTTCTTGTTCAACTAGTGTGCTATTGAGTGAAATAAATACAGTAAGTACAACAATTTCTTATGAATTTGGGATTGGAAACTGTTCTGAAGCCTGCTCTGCACTGTTTTCTGCAGTCTTTGCATACTGACTGTAGCTGTCCAAATTAAATTAGTACATACATATGGGAACCTCTGAGATTTCTTAAGGCAGAGTAATTGCCTGCTTGTGGTAATGTTTTAAAAGTTGTTTCCATTACCTTAGGAAGATCTTCCTCTGCCAGACAAAATACCATCTACTCTCGTCAAATCTATTACCTTCATTTTGTTTTCAGAAACTGCAAGGGTTTTAACCCTGTCTGTGTTGAAGCTCTTTTAGTCAGGCATTATTATGTGTGTTTGTATACCACGTAGAAGAGCGAGGCTCTCCCCTAAGTAGATATCATTGCAAAAATACACATAAAAAGATAGCAACTAAAATTAAAATATCAAAGCCAGACTCTTCCTTCATGTTTTAAATATCCTCTGCTGCTGACCTGGATTCTGTAAACTGCTTAATATTTGCTAATGTTCTCACAAGAGACCAAGAAATTCAAATGTCATAGTTCTGAAGTACTCCAAATGTCACTGTTCTGTTAGCTGCACGAAAGAAGATACTGCAAAGCTTACTTAAATAAAATCATGACCTACAACATTAATTTTCAATTCAACACAAAACAGAAATCAAACTGATTTTTATTCTTAGAAAGAGGAGACCTAAAGATGTTTATACACAGGAAGGCCACTTTGGTTTTCCATTTCCAGTCCAGAACCAAGTTCTACTGAAAAACTGAAAATCCTTCAAAATCAAGAACTGCAGTGAAAATGCATCACTGTGGAAGACAAAAGTCACATTTTAATGAAAGCCTGGTATCAACTCAGTAAATGGATTGCTTTCCACGAGAGTTTACTTTTTCGTGTCCCTTTTCAAGCTTTCAAAAGTGCTGAAGGAACTACAGATCCCAGACCGCACCCAGCTAAACGTCTCTGTCTTGATCTTCTCAACCACGCTGAAGAACTTCTAGGAACTAGGAAAAGAGAGACATATATCTCAGAAGTACAGCAGTCATTTTATACAGTTCAGGCTTATGCACACCACTGCCAGACATAATAAATCCTGATAAAAGAGAGTCTGCGATAACCCACATAAAGAACTGTTCATCAAACTCATAAAATCTATACCACAGCCAATGAGCACAGAAGCAGGCTATTAAGCATGAACTCTACAACTGCCTTGTTAAGTTCCTGCAAGCTCTCGGATGAATGGATATAGGGTTCAATTTTTGTGCAAGACTAACATTACATTGCCTGGTATTATATTTTGAATGCTTTGGACTCATTATGATTTTTTTATAAATGTTACTTAATATGCAAGCACAATGACATTGTACATTAACTGGAGAAACAGTGTAATTTATGGGAGATAAGAGTAATTTTCCTATACTAGGCTAACCTGAAATAAAGAGCTAGCCTTTTACCATATGGCTTATTCTCAGCCATCATGTAACACAGATCTCTTTGCCCAACAAAATTACACGCTTTCACAATCAGCACCCTGTGCACTCCTGACAGTTTTCTTAGCTTCTTGAATGTTTTGTTCTCTCACTGCAAAGCGCTGTTGCAATGAAAGCAAGATACTATTCTTCATCTTACACATCTTCACTGGACAGCCAGTTACCAAAGAACAGATATAAGAATAACCAGTGAAGAGTAGAGGAGACCTACAGGATTATGCAAAGCTAATATTTGTTTTAATTCTGTAGGGGAGTAACCATCACTTCTGTTCCCCTAGTGCTCTGCTATGTAGTTAGTCTTCTAGCCACTACACAGCACAATTTTTTGTCTTATAGAATCATAGAATGCTTTGGGTTGGAAGGGACCCTTAGAGGTCCTCTAGCCCAACCCCCCTGCAGTGAGCAGGGATGTCTTCAACTAGACCAGGTTGCTCAGAGCACCATCCAACCTGGCCTTCAGTGTTTCTAGGAATGGGACCTCCACTACTTCTCTGGGCAACCTGCTCCAATATTTCACCACTCTCATGGTAAAAAATGTCTTCCTTACATCTAAACTTAATCTACCCTCTCTTAGTTTAAAGCCATCACTCCTTGCCCTGCCGCAACAAGCCCTACTGAAAATATTTCCCTCATCCTTCCTACAGGCCCCCTTGAGGTACTAGAAGGCTGCTACAAGGTGTCCCCACAGCCAGGCCCACCTCTCTCATCCTCTCGTCATAGAAGAGGTGTTCCAGCCCTCAGAACATTTTTGTGGCCCTCCTCTGGACCCACTCCAGCAAGTCCATGTCCTGCTTGTGCTGGGGACTCCAGAGCTGAACACAAGACTCCAGGTGGAGTCTCACCAGAGCGGAGTAGAAGGGCAGAATCACTTCCCTCGACCTGCTGGCCATGCTTCTCTTGATGCAGCCCAGGACACAGTTGGCCGCCTGGGCTGCGAGCACACATTCTTGGCTCATGTCCACCTTTTTGTCCACTAGTACCCCCAAGGGCTTCTCCGCAGGGCTGCTCTCAACCCCTTCACCCCCCCAGCCTGCATTGATAGTGAGGGTTGCCCCGACCCAGGTGCAGGACCTTGCACTTGGCCTTGTTGAACCTCATGAGGTTCACACAGGCCCACTTCTCAAGTTTGTCCAGGTCCTTCTGGATGACATCCCGTCCTTCTGGTGTGTCAATGGCACCCCTCACCTTGGTGTCACCTGCAAACTTGCTGAGTGTGCACTCGATCTCACTAAGTCACTGATGAAATTGTTAAACAGCACGTGTCCCAGTACGGACCCTTGAGGAACACCACATCACCAGTGTCCATTTGGACATCAAGCCTTTGACCACTAACCTCTGGCTGTGACCTTTCAAGCAATTCCTTAGCCACCGAACAGTCCACCCATCAAATCCATATGTCTCCAATTTAGAGAAGGATGTTGTGAGGGACTGTGTCGAAGGCTTTACAGAAGTCCAGATAGATCACATCCATAGCTCTTTCCTTATCCACTGCTCTAGTCACGCCATCATAGAAAGCCACTAGGTTGGTGAGGTAGGACTTGCCCTTGGTGAAGCCATGCTGGCTGTCTCGAATTACCTCCCTGTGCTCCCTGTGCTTTAGCATATCTTCTAGGAGGATCTGTTCCATGATCTTCCCAGGAACAGAGGTGAGGCTGAGATAGTTCCCAGGGTCCTTCTTCCTACCCTATTTGAAAATGGGCACAATGTTTCCCTCCTACCAGTCACCAGTGACTTCACCTGACTGGCATGACCTTTCAAATATCATGGAGAGTGGCCTGGCAATGACATCAGCCCTTTCCCTCAGGGGTCTGGGATGCATCTCATCAGGTCACATAGACTTATGTATGTTCAGGTTCCCCTCGTGGTCCCAAACCTGATCTTCCCTTACAGCAGGAGGGGCGTTGCCCCCCTGATCCCCATCTTGCAGTCCATCAGCTGGGGAGGGGTGAAGAAAGAGGTTGCCAGTGAAGACTGAGGAAAAAAATTTGTTGAATACCTCAGCCTCCTCATCTGGTGATATGAGGTTGTCACTCTTGTTCATCAGCAGGGGTACACTTTCTTTAACTTTCCTTTTCTGGCTGCCATACCTATAGAAGCCCTTATTATTCTTTGTACCCCTTGCCAAGTTCCGCTTCAGCCGCGCCTTGGCCCTCCTAACCTCATCCCTACACAACTGGGCAGCATCCCTACTACACTCTTCCCAAGATACGTGCCCCTGCTTCCATGGCCTGTGCAGTTCCCTCTTTCCCTTTAGTTTGACCAGTAGGTTTCAACTCAGCCATGCTGGTCTCTTTGCTTCCTTGTCTGACTTCTTACACCTGAGGACTGAGAGCTCCTGCACTCTATGGAAAGTGTCCTTAAAAATCTACCAGCTCTGTTCTGCTCTCCTGTCTCTGAGGACCATTTCCCAGGGGGTCCTACTGACTAACTCCTTGAAGAGCTGGAAGTTGGCTTTCCTAAAATGTAGGGTCCTGACCATACCCCTCGCCTTTCCCATGTCCCCTCAGGACTGTGAACTCCATCAATTCGTGATCACTGCAGCCCAGGCTGCTTCCAGTCTTGACGTTTCCAATGAGCTCACTTGCACTGGTAAGCATCAGGTCCAGTATTGCCTCCTCTCAGTTAGGGGTGTCAATTGTCTGGCGTAAAAAGCTATCCTCAATGCATTCTAGGAATCTCCTGGATTGCCTACAGCTCACCGTGCTACTTTTCTAGCAGATGTTGGGGTGGTTAAAGTCCCCCAGCAGGACGAGAGACTGAGAGCACGAAGCCTGCAGGAGCTGGAGGAAGACGGCTTCGTCAGTAGGCTCCCCTTGATCAGATGGCCTGTAGAAAACACCCACGACCAGATTCCCTTTGTTACCTCTGTCTCTGATTCTTACCAATAGGCTTTCGACCTGCTCGTGACTACTCTTCAGGCACAGCTCTTCACACTGTGTTGACTTATTGATGTAGAGGGCAATGTCTCCACCCCTCTTTCCCCGCCTGTCCCTTCTGAACAGCCTGTAGCCATCAATAGCCACCCTCCAGTCATGGGATTCATCACACCAAGTTTCAGTAAGGGCAATCTGATCATAGCTTTCTAGTAGCACGGTTGTTTCCAGTTCTTCCTGTTCATTTCCCATGCTGCACGCGTTCATGTAGAGACACTTCATCTGGGCTGTTGGCCATGTCACCTTCACAGAGGAACACCCCTTGTTTCCCTTGGGGTGTTTCACAGAAGCTTCCTTGTTAGCTCCTGCTACCTCAGGAGCTCCCAGCTCATCTCCGCAAGACTTTGAGTGTGCTGCAGTGTCCCCAGCATGCCTCTGGGCAATTGGCTGAGGGCCCGAACTAGCACCCCGTCCCTCCACCCACTGTGTATCACCCCATAATTTGTCACCGGCAAGCCTCATATGTTCCCCTTCCCCCTTCACATCTAGTTTAAAGCCCCGCAAGCTCCTGAGCAAAGACATTCTTTACCCTTTGAGAAAGGTGAATCCCGTCTGATACCAGCAAGCCTGGTGCTGTGTAGGCCATCCCGTTGTCAAAAAAGTCAAAGTTGTGTTGGTGACACCAGCCACAGAGCCATATATAAATAGATTGGGTCTGTCTGTTCCTTGTAACATCACCACAAATGGAAGGGGGAGGAAAAAATAACCTGTGCCTCAGATTCCCTCACTAGCCACCCCAAGGCCCTGAAGTCTCTTTTGATCACCCTTGGGCCACGTACTGCAACTTCATCTCCACCCATGTGGAAGAGCAGTAATGGGTCCTGTGCAGCCTGCTGTAGGTGACCCTGCTTCGGCAGGAGGGTTGGACTAGATGACCCACAGAGGTCCCTCCCAACCCCTACCATTCTGTGATTCTGTGATTCTGTGGGTAGTAGTCCAAGGACTGCACTGTGCTAGGAAGTTTCCTAGTGATCTCTCTCACCCAGGCTCCTGGGAGGCAGCAGAGTTCCCTATGAGGAGGGTCTGCCATGTATATGAGACCCTCTTTTCCCTTCAGAAAAGAGTCTCCTACAACTGTGACCCTTCTTTTCTTCCTTGTGGATGTGGCAGTAATACGAGGGTGGGTCCTTCTGTTCTCCGCAACTCCTCCAGTGTAGATATCTTCATGTTTATGAGACTCAAATTCCATTGTAGCTGGGTATGAACAAACATGTTGTTCCTTGTTTTGAGTCTATCCTTCTCAAATAATGTAGGACCACGTGGCAGGACTATCAGAAGGGAAAAAAGCGGAGACAAAACTAAGTCCAGAGTTAAGAATATGAAAAAAGAAGTAAATAATGAGCAGACCAATGGATGAACACAGACTCACATGAAGAAATAAATGAAAGGAAAGAATATCTACCTACCTTGCAAACTTCTGCTATGGCCTTTTCAGAATGAAAAAAAAAATGCCCTTATTGCAAATTTTCCACTCTGTTTTGTGCTCTGGATAAGCCACATTTCTTCTAACGCGTAGAGCAAAACATAGTATGGAGAAGTCTAATTTCCCACTAGTTTCAACTGGAGGTTACAGGTCTTGGGCCCTCGTAGCAGAACGTGCTGCAAAACAGCCAGGTTAATTATGGAGGAGGGAAGGGAGTAAAGAACATTCCTCCTTTCTAGGCCACTGAAGGATGCAGCATCCCAAAGGCAGAGAGAGATTTTGCAAGCATATGAGTAGAAAATAATAGTGCTTGCAAAGAAACAGATCCTGCAGTCCACCTATTCCACCTATACCATATCCCTTTGAACATGAACACAGAGAACAGGTGCACTGAGGGTCATACACATGGTGCCATATACAGGAAATTCTGATTTTGGTGCCAAGGAGGTTCTGCAGCATGAGGTAATGACATCTGAATTTAGACGCTACTTTTTGGTATGTGCAGTTCCCACTGAAAATCCTCATTGAAATTTAGTGCTAGTGATCAGTCACAAGCAATATAAAATAAATGGGCAGGCAGAACCATAATGTATATGCATTGGACTGATAACAAATGTTACTATTTTAAAATTATTGTTCACATTACTGAGTAAACCTATATAAAATAAGAAGAAAAAGTCAGTCCTTGCAAGACTTATCTACAATCGTGGTGTTCTCTCTCTAGAGGTGAAAAATGACCATCTCTACTCTTTGAAATCTTCTCTGTCTCCCAGTTCTCTATGCCTTTCCATAAAGCCATATTGTTTCCAAGAATGGCTGCTTTTGGACAGCACCTCCTAGCATCAAGAAAAATCCTTCTCCTATAAAGCTTTATTATGAGTTACTTTGTACTTAATCCTTGTTTTCCCACCTTTTACATACCATTTATAGACAGTACAATGAAGCTCGAAAATCTATAATCAACAGATTCAGGTCCTTGGTGCACTTTGCTCTTAGAATAGATATAAAATTATATAGTCCAGGAAATACTAAACATTATTCAACTGTTTTCATTTTTAAGCTTTTTTATGCAGCATTTCTCCTTCAGATAGAAGAAGCGTCTAAATTTCCTTTTTTCCTAAGCTGTATCCTCTAACAACAAATCTTCCTTAAGACATCTCACTACCAACATCAAAGAAAGTGGATACTCTGCCTATTCAGATGGCATTCCTTATCCTTGCCCAAATGAATTATTTATTTTCTTCAGGCTTACAGAAATCTAAAGGGATTTTGGGGGGGGGGGGTTCAGGAAAATTGCCTGAAAAATTATGCTGTGTCAAAAATAGTCTAAATCAGTGTTGGTGGCATTGTCTCTGAAGGTACCCCTATCCTCACAAATAGCCAGTATCTATCAGATACTACTATATTATTTGCACTCATAAGAAAGAATAGTTCTGGTATGTCTGATGTGCCAGAATGATAGTATCATTCCAAGAAAACCAACAGAAAATCTGCTTTCGGATATTTAACAACTACAAAATAAAAACAAACCTTATCAAGACTACACACTACGTTCAGCAGACGACAGCAGCTCCCTTTAACAGTAGCTCCTGCGATTCTTGCTGTGATGCACATGGCTCTTCCAAAAGTCATGTCAGGCCTAGCAGCTTATTCTTTGTCTTGGTTGTCTTCGTGTCTTCGAAATTGCCAAAATGGCATGTTATGATTGATGTATCTCCTGGCACTGCTCCTCTGAACCAAATCATTCTTGTTTTCAGGATCTGTGAATACTATCTGACCTTCCTGAGAATTCATTTTAAAAAATGATAAGCATTATGTTGGGCTTAGCAGCGTGGATGCAAGCAGCCTTACAAAGGCAAGAAAATGTAAGTGCGTGTTGTGATCTGTTCCATATATAGGTCATTCTCTTTGATCACCACAGGAAAGTACTACAATTACCAGAGTCATAGAACAAATAAGAGACAATTATTACCTACAGAGTCAAAGAAGCTTATGGCACAGTAGTATTCAGGACTGGCATTTGTATCTACAATCACCAAAAATCCATTGTGTTTTTTATAGGTCAACTTTTGGTCTTACACATTCTATTATCTGTACTTCATAGGTTTATTTTTTAAAAAAGGTAAAATGCACAGAAAATACTAACATTTTTACAGTAGGAAAGTTAGAGAATCTAGACAAGCTTGAGGGGCTTTTTCTATTATTGAAGCACAGAATTAAAAACTAGATTTTCCCTGATTATTTAAAAAAACTGAATCTCATACATGTTGTTGAATACTGAGTATCCACTAACACCTATCTGAAAGTGGATTGAAAAGGATTTCATTAGGCTCTTGCTACAAAAACAATCTCCTGGTTTTGCTTAGATAAAATATCAACAGGAAATGTTAGGAGATGCCACTCTCCCTAGCAGTTATGAGTGAGATGATGTCTTCCTTCTGAAGCATAAAGCTTTGAAATCCAAAATGACAACTCTTCCCTACAAAACTATTCACCAAACGTGACTAAGAATGTAAAAATCACTTGCGGTCAGGATATTTTGTGACCAAAGAATGGCCTTGCTTTTGAATTAATTTTTGCTACTTCTGAAATGATTTAATGCTAATTTGAACTAACCCAAATGACTGAACTGTCTGTCTTCTGCTCCTCAGTTTTCTGACAAAAATCTCAGTTTGGTGATGCTCATATACTTGATGGCAGCAAGGAGATCTGTCTTTAGCTTATCTGTTAATAGTTATCCAACCTCCATTGAGTTCTTGCAGTATTCCTTCAGGATTGCTATTTCTCAGGTTCTCTTCCCTTGAAAGCTCCAGTTGTATTCTCCAGCAGAGTCCGTAATCTGCTCATCTCCAGAATTAAAATGCAAAGCAAAATATGAAATCTATTCACATATTCATGACTATTTAAAGCTTGTCAATCTCTCTCTTATAAACCTGCCTAATTCTTCTGCGTGCAGTTCATTTTAATGGAATATTATCTATCAAACCATAGTTCTACAATACTTTTTTATTCCCTTTGTTAAAGGAATTTGGGAACCTAAGTTTTTTTTCTCTTAATTACGTCTAAAATTTTCATCAATCATTCATCATCATCTCAGTCTGTTTTTCTTTTATGAAAAGTGATTGTATAAAATCTTGCAACAATACCATCCTGCAGGCTTGAATTTTACTTGCATAGAATTATTGATAAGAACACTGTAACATGTCCTTTTGATGAAACACATTTTTTCAGAAACAGTGCTTGTTCATTTATTAGTAATGATAAAAACTGCCAGGAGCTTTATTTCTTATGCCTCTGTGTAAAGACCAAACTGCCTGAAGGCTAAACATCTCCTACAGAATGTCTTCCCCTCTGGAAAGTGGCAACATCTTTATGTTAATGATTACAAATATTCTCTGGATCTATTCTTGTATTTTTTGGAAGGAAAGCTTTTTTTTCTCTTTTCTTTGCACATCATCATACTTCATTCATAAAGAAGATTCTGTAATGAATTGAGTATGCTATAAATCACACCAACATGTAACATTTCAGAATAATTTCTAGGAAGTCAATGGAATATCTCATTCTATAAGGTAAAATGTATCAAAGTTTCCTGTATGATGACACTATAGAACATCAAGACAGTATGGAGAAAAATAATTACAATTTTTCAACCATTCTTAGCTGCACCGTCACCTTCAACTCATCCAAGATGCAACAGGAACGTCAATCTTTTGTCAAATATGTAATGTGAATTCATACCTAACCTCTCCAATTTATGCACCCAACAGCCTAGCAAAGTTTTCCCAACTGGAGTTAAAGATGTTACTGGCTCATAAATTTGTCAGAACAACTTCAGAGAAAGGAAGTGTTACCTTGAATATTTTTCAGGTACCTTTGACCTCATGCACCTCCTACTTTGGAATCATAATTTTAGGTTAGCATTTCTTCTAGATTTCTAATTAAGATCTTCATTAGCTTTGTATGGATTGCTGTTATATTGCAACACATGCATCCCTAGGACTGCACAGATTCCCGTTTATCATCATAACATGTTTTTTCATCTGCAGTTGAGAGCAGAAAGGCAAAATGTAATTATCACTACACTGAGATCAAATCAAATTGCCCGTTTTGCTCATATCAAAGTCAGTATTACTTCACGTTTTAAGTAAGAGCTCTTATAACAAGTTTTAATAAATTCACCACACAATCTATCTGCTCAAAGGGGAAAGAATCACCTACTAAATGCCACTTTCTGTACCACTACTTGGTAGCAACCGAGAGAGTTCTAGATAGAACAGACTTAAATCTGCAATGCAGAGCCAAAGGAATTGGCACACCTGCTTCCAGTTTTTGCCAGGGTTGTGAATGAGCGATATGGTTAACAGTTACATACAAGGATTACATAAGACATTCCACAAAACACGTTAAATATGAATTCTTGATAAGGCTGCTGTCCATTTCCCACGCACAGACCTAATCTCTGTACATTAAGGGCTTCTCCCAAGAATCATGCAAGTCAACAGAAAAATATTTCCCTGTAGAAAGAACTCATTTATAGAACTAGTATTGCATATTACAGAATATACACATGTTTTCTGCTGTTATCAAAACTCATTAGATAAACATAAGCTGGAGTCAAACCAGACAGTCCTATTGAATCAACATTCTCCAACAGAACTCTGTCCTGTCTGGATGTTTCTGACCAGGTCTAATTCTAGTTATCTGCTTTGCAAAGGCCTTTTGAGAGTTACAGATGAAAAGCACAATATTAGAACTATCTATTATTGTCATTCAACCCTATCAACCATTTCTCTGAAGGCTGTGGGAAAAAAAAGAAGGGAAGATTAGCTTATTAAGAACACAATACATTCATATTCCTAGGGAAGAACTGAATTTAGCTATGACCTCACATACTGCAACCATAATCTGAACTTGAGCAGGTGAAGGGAAAGACGCTCCAAAGATTAAAGTATTTTGCCAATAAAATGAGAGTCTTAATCAAGATTTCTCACTCTACCACCAGTTTCCTGCACAACCTCATTCAGCTCACTGAACTACAGCAGCCCGTATCACACAGCATGGCCTGCAAGAGGGTCTCGAATCTGGTTAACTCTTCCAGCTGCTGTACCTTACAGCCTGACCAGCTCAGACAGCCAAGCTCCCAGCTGTCTGCACAGAAATGACTGTGCTTCTCTGCACCCACAGTATAAACAAGCAGTCTAGTCCACTTCCCACAAATATTGATACTAGCACCTGACTATTTCCCTGGTAATAACTACATTAGAAAAGCACTATATTAAAATTGCGTTCTATTCTCAGTTCATAAAGTAAGCAGAGCATAGTACTGAAAGTATCCAGTTTCTCATCATTTGTTGATACACAGTTCAAACCTGTCCCATTTCTTAGCTCATCTTTGTGATTTTCTCAAGAGTTATGCTTCTGTCACCATTATGACCTCTTAATAAAAGGTTCCTCTAGGGAAGATGGAGTTCTTTTCCTAACTGACAACATTTGTCACTTTGAAAAGTCAAGGGCAAAGATGCTGTTAGCAGACCTCGTCCAGCAAGCACTTGTACACACTAGACCGCAGTGACATTTTTTCATCCTAATGTTTAAGCATCTACTTATTCCCTAGGATGCATATTCCTTCTATACTGTATGTCTATTATGTGCAATCAACTAAATCTCTTTCATTATTTACCTATTAGTAGGTAAAACATTATCATTTCAAAGAAACTAAAACCATAACACTCATTGTTTATTTACAAAACTTTTATTCTATGGGACATAAAACTTGGTTGGATTGTGGTATCTAAATAAATACACTTACTAAACCCAGTGCATTGTTTAGAGTCAAAAGAACAAAAAAATCAGGTTATAGTATTCATTTTAAATGGATAGATTTCATTTAGTGTTATTTTACACATTCTTTTATGCCCTAGCACTATCCAACATCTTCCAAGAACATAGACTTTGATAGAAGTATATTCTCTTGGGTTTTTTCTCTGGGACACTGAACAGAAGCCAACAACTCACCCTCAACTGATGAAATTTAATATTACCTGAAGTACTGTACTGTGTAAAGCTTGGCAGAAGCAACCATTTAGAAAGTTTTGTCTGATATCTTGGCCAAAATCCAATAAGGTCAGTGATTACTCATCATTCAAAAACGTGTTTGTAACAATACAAAAACAAGACAGGTTTATGAATGTTTCAGAGAAGCTGGTCCTAGCTTGAGACCAAAACTCCAGATTTCTTCAGTCTAGTTTCAGCTCCACGTCAAGTCTGCACAACATGTAAAGTGTTCGCTACTCTGATATCTTCAGAGTTTCCTTTTGAGACAAGGAAGCCATATATTTTCGGTCCTCCATCATAAGCATGGAAGAACGCACATCAGACCTCTTAACTCTGGTGATAAACTTTAACCTTGACCAAAAGTTTAACTTCTCAAATATATATGCAGAGAAATCAAACTCCCTAAATGACACCAGAAAAAAAACAAAACAAAACAAAACAAAAAAAGCCAAACAAACAAACAAAAAAACCAAAGAACCCCCCAAAACCCATAAACCAAAAAAACAAAACCCATAAAACACAGTCTTAGATCATCAAACTTATTAGTCCACTTACCACTCTTCTCTAGCAGTGGTGACTGGAAAAGCCGAAGATAAGGAAAGTCTTGTCAAACAGCCAGTGCAATGCTTCTGTTTGGGCTATGCAAGCAAACATCCAGAAATCCATAGGCTCAGACCACTTGCATATCCCTGCTGCAGGATAGAAGATCTTTACTGTTAGGAACTCCACCTGCAACTGTCTACTTTCCAGTTACCTGATGGACAGCTAGAACTTCTGGAGTGTACTTGCTAGCACGAAGAATGTTAAAAATGTACTGGAAGTAAATGAAGACACATTTTATTAAAGGGCAGTTTAAAACTGAAGTACCCACTTTGTAACATGAAGTCTATGAGACTGCAGTCTTAAATATTGATTTTGTATTCATTGTCATTGACAGAAGCAATCCTGCTTTTGCTGAATGCAATAAATACGACTTTAAAGAGAATAAGGCCCTTTCAGCAAGAAATTTTACATCTATCTGTTCATAAGCCTAAAATTAAAACCGCTAGAATTGAAAAAAGAAAAAAATAACCAAGGGGGTTTTCAAAAATTTAAAACTCTGTCATGCATAAATGGAGCTCATCAGAGAAAGTAATTTCCCTGCAGAAAACACTCCATCTTTTGTTTTATGTAAGTTAGTAACATGAATATTTTATTCTTAGTGAAACTACTGTTACCCTTTTGCATATCATAACTTTGCTCAGTGCTCAGATAAATAGCCTTCACCCCCCCTCCCCTCCTTCCTCTCTCTTTGCTGTTCAAGTCTACTGCAATTACAAATTTTGCCATAGCTCAGTAGATATTAGAGTCTGGAATTTGGCAACAATATCCTTTGTCCCTAACATCCCTTCTAGAAAGTAGACAGGAAGAAATGTGCATAAAGGACAAACTGCTGCATAAAGGGTAATTATTCTCAAGATGTCCATCATCATTTGGAAGGCACATTGACTATCATTGTCTTCACATAGTTTAGGTTTTTCTCAAATCTGCTTTCAACCTGGGAAAAATTTTACATTTACAGAAAAGGTAGTAAAAACACCTACATTGTATATCCACACTAAAACAATGCCCTAAATAAATACTGAACTGAATTTACCACTGAGATGTACTTCAGCTCCAGGATGAGAATAATAAAAAGAATCAATACATTGGATAATGTATCACATTGCTAGGAGCTGTTGCACAAATCTGTGAGCAAAAAAGGCTATGTGAGAATACAGACACTATACAAAATTGTATTTTAAACGCATTTCATCTCAAGAAGCTTAAAATTAACTTTCTTGATCGAGTTGAAAATTTGGAGAAGATAGACTATTTGACCTACATGCGGTTTCATTATCATTGTAAATTCTCTTCTTTGAGAGCAATTTTAGTTTTAATTTTGTTACTTGGAATGTGAGATTCTGAGTGACTTATTTTCTCGCTTAGTGTTGTTGGGTTTTTTCAGTCATTGTTACAGGATATTTTTTTAAGATTGAACATTTCCAGAAAACAGTTGTAATGCATCAGATTTTCCACCTAAACACGAATATACTTCTTTCTTCAAATGTCATCTTCCACGTGGAATTTTTGAAGTGCAGAGAGTGAGCAGGAGTAGGGCACCAAGGAGCATGTTGACAAGACATATTTAACACAAGTCTAGCATGCCTCTGAACAGCCTGGGTGTCTGAGTAGCAGAGGGTAGCACTTTCTGAAGGCACCAGTTCAGGGCAGCAATATTAAAACAACACTGCCCCCGGCTAATTAGCTCTGCCAGTCCAGACTAAATTGCACAGGCTTAAAGTGAAACTGACAGATTTGTACCATTTCCCCTGCCAAAACCTAAAGTGCTAACTCCTGGACCCACACACAGCATTTACATTGCACAGGATATGCAAGCCATGACATTCACTCTCTGTTGTATGTAGAGGTCCGATTACTGAGAGAAGAAAAAGACTGAATTTATGTTGACTAAAGGTGGCCAGCAGGTCGAGGGAGGTGATTCTGCCCCTTTACTCTGCTCTCGTGAGACCCCACCTAGAGTACTGCGGTCCAGCTCTGGGGTCCCCAACAGAATCACAGAATCACAGAATGGTAGGGGTTGGAAGGGACCACTGTGGGTCATCTAGTCCAACCCTCCTGCCAAAGAAGGGTCACCTACAGTAGGCTGCACAGGACCTTGTCCAGGCGGGTCTTGAATATCTCCAGAGAAGCAGAATCCACAACCTCCCTGGGCAGCCTGTTCCAGTGCTCTGTCACCCTCAGAGTGAAAAAGTTCTTCCTCATGTTCAGACGGAACTTCCTATGCTTCAGTTTGTGCCTGTTGTCCCTTGTCCTGTTGCTGGGCACCACTGAAAAGAGTCTGGCCCCATCCTCCTGACACC
>Ga0065711_1004653_pt1 | contig 33012 bp, 17 predicted proteins | sample Hoacrofraction12_FD_59098 | JGI IMG/M metagenome (GOLD analysis project Ga0065711, IMG submission 59098) | Hoatzin crop microbial communities from Cojedes, Venezuela - Epithelial fraction 12 v2 (version 2) | ecosystem: Host-associated > Birds > Digestive system > Esophagus > Crop | place...
TTTTTTTTTTTTTTTTTTTTTTTTTTTTTTTTTTTTTTTTTTTTTTTTTAAGAGCTGAAAAAGCATGGAAGAACAAGGAAAAACCATGCACCCAGGTACTTCTGCTCAAATAATCCCTATCAGCACAAGGATCACGCATATGTAAACGAGCACACGCGTGCCCACACACCCACTGTTTACTAGTCACAATGAAATGCCTGGTCTGGGCATTCTTCTCGTCACTGTGCTGGTTTGCAGTACCTAGCTTGTTCCTATGCTGCTTCTTTCACAACACAATCTGTTACCGTCTCTGGATCTCCTGGAGTTCTCTTTCCTCCTGTTTTCCAATTTTCTTTCCCACCCAGTCTTAAGTGTTTTCAAGCATTTGGCTACAACTCTGCCTCCTGGTCCTAAGCTCCAGTTACCTGCGTGCTGTGGAAATGCCTTTAGAGAAAGTTTTTCTTTCACCTGTACTGATAGAAGTAATAATAATAAAGAGTGCCCATTTACCTTCTAAACACCATTTCTTCCTGTATGTGCATAAGTATGCCATTTTTCAACTGTCACCCCTCTAAATAGGCTTGAAGTGAGTTTCTCCTGCAAATGCATCTCTTCTTGCAGCAATATCTGTATTCTCCTTTCCTTCCTAACCTCGTGCCTATCATCTTGTTCAAATAAACTGTCTGCCAAAATTTCAACTAGCAGATAGCAATTAGAACATAAAAGCAAAACAAATTACTACTTCTTGATGCTGTGCTATAGGCAGGAAAGTCAATGGAAAGTTACTTTAGCTGCAATTGATATTTAAAATATATTTGTATAAGACCATTTTTGCTGAAGATTCCGAGACCACCCTCTTATTGACCACCATAAGGCTTCTGCTGCTCCTGTCAGGTAGGGCAAGCTATTAGAGACTATTAAGTAAAGCAAAAATAATTCAATAGATTACTGCAATCTGACTGAAAAAGCAACAAACTGAAAAAAAAAAAAGAACATTGAAGTTAACAGAAAGAATAACTTTCCACCAGCAAGACGTGAACTCCTATCAAAGGGAGCTGGGAAGCACCTTCCGAAGTCTGCAAGGTAAAACAGTTACTCAGGAAAACCTGTATTTCCCCCATACTGATATAAAGGTGTATTAGAAACCAAAAATTAAAAATGCAAAAGACAGACCAGCGCATGGAATTCAGAGATCAGCAGCAATTAACTCCGTCTAAAGGAGACACTTTGGTGCCTGACTTGGCTATTTTTATACAACACTGACAATGTAGATCTTCCTGGAGACACTGTCACCACTACAAGGGAAAAGGTCCTATCCATTTTGTCATCTTCAAGTGAATATTTCATAGGTGGCCTGAGATAATACATGGTGTTTATTTAGCTAGTGTATGACAGATAGGCAAGATTTGCTGCTAATTCCTGATACTGATGTGCTGAAAGTGTTTTCTGCTGGAAACATAAGGGAGCGGGGTAAGGCTAAAGTTACCCACCTACTTGAATAATGTGTGCTGCTTGCTTTGGTATCCCTCTCCACCACTGTCCCTGCCTTCGGCAGCATCACCCTGACAGAAGGAAAATAGTGTTAATGCGTTAAACTGAACAGTGAGATTACATAGGCTGCCTCTCGGAGACAAAGTGTATTAACAACCGATAAATTCCACTTCTCTTCAAAATTAGAATTAAAAAGTCACTAGCCAATACCTGCAGAAAACAAATGACAACCCTAGAGCTATCCAGTACCTGTCTTTGTCCACAGATGCCACTGAGCACCAAAGCCACGAGCAAGAAACTTGATGGCACGAGCGGCTGTTTGCCTTACAGAGGGGAAGCAGAGACTCAGGGAGACAAAGTATTCCCAACCCCAGCCAAGAAACCTCTTTTCACATCGCCTATTTCCTGCAAATCCATCCCTCTTCTCACACCTGAAGGAGAAACACACTCTTTCAGTGTACAGAGGGAGACGGAATATCACAAAGAAAATAAACCCAAACAAAACCAAACCCCCAAAAGACAGCTGATTTTATCACAAGCGATCCATCATCTTAAACATCTCTTTGGAGGTGCTGAATTATCAGAGATGGCACCAGGGACAAATTACCATCTCTCCTCCTGTACATTTTGGCAATTCCAGGAGTGGTCAGGTGTGCCAAGATACATCTTTCTGGTCCGCTCCAAGGACTGCCTTCCTTCTTCATTTTCCAGATCGTGTCTAAAATAGGAAAATGCAGATTTCTGTGGAGGCAGTAGGTGCTACCTGGACAGACCTAGGCTGGTGAGAGCACTCCTGATGTGGGAGCAGAGCGTTCCTCCCCGCTCCCCTCTGCTGTTATCAAAGGCTTCATACAGCACCACGAGACATCACTGTGCAGGAACAAACAAAACAAACTAAATTTGAAAAAACTAAATTATTTTTCTTCCCCTTTTTGTATTTAGAATAATGGGTTTTCAACAAGCCGAATACGAAACCGTGTTAATGTGTTTCCATGGGCAAAGCTTGAGAACACTGTAAATTGCCTTGCCTAATGGACTCAGGAATTCACTTATCCATTTGGAAATTTCAGACCTTTAAGCGAGACTGAATCAAATGGTTTAGTCCTCAGGAAGTGCGCACATGCGGCTTCGCAGCTCTGTGGGTGTCATTATTTATGTCTGTTGAATCTGACGGAGCAGACACCTTTTGGAAGGGAGGAGCACCCGCACCCACCATCCCTCTGGCAGAAAGGCACCGGCAGCCCCCCTCACCCCCAGGGACCCTGCAGGCGCCCCATCCTTCAGGGCTCCACACAATTTCAACAGGGCTCCACGTAATTTCAGTCAGCACGGAAAAGCTACTCATCAAAAGGACCAGCAGGCATCTGCATCTGGCTCTAAATGTACTGTAATGACCAACAGCTTGAGTGGTTTTCTTTTTTTTGTTTGTTTTTTGTTTTGTTTTTTTAAGATATTCAAAAGAAAATCAACTCATTAGTCTGTTTTCCCTGCCAGGGGCAGTGGCAGCCCAGGAGGAGGTAGAGGAGGGACAGAGCTGGCTGCTCCATGCCCCACCTCCCAGACCTGCAGAGCTGAGGAGCCCGACGAGAGCAGCCATCGCGCCGGGTTTGGGGGACACGGCCCTTGCAAAGGAGCGGTTGTTGGCCTTTGCCACCTCTCGAGAGGGGAAAGCCCAGCGAAGAGCCTGGTCCCCAGCCCAGGGTGGCAGAGGAGCACAGCCCCGGCTGCCCGCATCCCCTGCCAGCGTCCATCGCTCCCCCGTGATGGGGTTTGCACACGAGTCAAGGGTGAAAAATTCAGTCTGCTGTGTCTGCTCCGCTGCTCAGAGCAAAAAAAGAGTCTAAAGGTGATGCTCATCTTTCTACTGCAATTAAATTCTCCTCTTATTTTTAATATTTTTTAAACATGCTAGTTAAAATGAGAGCACAGGTATTCTGGATGGGACTGCTGGATGAGGTTAGGATTTTATCAGCTCTGGGCACGTTAGAGGTTGAGGATATGAACTGGTGGCCGGGGGAGGGCTGCTTCCCAGTCACCTCAACTCACTGAGGCATAAGAAGAGATTTAATATCACGTACTACGTCCATCGCACTGTGGGGCCGTCAGACACACGCCAGCCCTGACTCTTCGCCCATCAGATCCTGCCTCGGACTGAGCCAATAAAGACACCCGAGAGGCACACAGCCAGCCCACACCGGCGGGTACCAAAGACCAGCCGAGCCCAGCGCTCACCGAGGCTTTAGGATCCCGCAGACAGCATAGCAAAGCAAGGGCATTTTGTTCTGTATGCATGAGTCTTAAGAAGGAAGGAGTATAAATAAAGAAGAAAAAATAAAGCAAATTAATGTCCTTCGCAATTTATGCAAAATATAAAACACGCCAGAGAGCACAGGTTCCATGTCTGATTATTGCTAATTTACACAAATGTGCAAACAAGGGTACACACCCTGCCCCATGCCAATAATAAAACACACATATCCACAGCTGGGACCTAAAACAGAACTAAACTATACTGAAAATACTTAGTTCTTTTCCCTCCTGTGTACCTTCACTGCTCAGAGGGATTTTTTTTTTCCCCACTCAAAATTGAAATGAGGGGAAAAAAAAAAATAAATAAAAATCACTTCTAGGATTAGATCCCAAAAGCCAGATTCCAGCTGGGAGCTCAGGCACCTGCAGAGCAGTATTTATAAATGAAAGCACTGACATGACTTTAAATATAGTGTCGTCAGAAACTTAATTATACAGCAGCAAGCCTCTAATTGGAAGTCACAGAGTAATATATTGGCTTTGTCATGTGATTTGACACTCTCCAAACTGCTTTCCCAGGGTTGTTTGTGTTATCTGTCTTGGGTTTGAACAGTGGTGTTTGTTTGCAGGCTGCGGTGGGATTAGCCCTATTTATCTTCATGGGCTTTGTTTCCTTCAACACAGACTCAATTTGCACGGATTTGTTTCCGTGCACCGGGAAAAGCCTCGGCTTTGCTTCCTCCAGCCCAGCAGCACGTTTGCACTGAGCCAGGGAGGGTACCTTGGGCACCCAAAAAAACCCCCCCAAGCTCAAACTGACATACGTATGTCCCACCAAAGAGATGAGCTCAGAAACTCCAGCTTTGCCCCAGAACCCTTCAATGCCCCAACCCCTTCGAGCTTCACGGCACGGGGTTCCTCTTACCTCTGCAGGCACGGGCTGGACAAGCCACTGCCAGCGATTGGTAAGAAGAAGGAACAGGAAAAAAGAAAAAACAAGGCTGAAGAGAAGTGGGCCATTTAATATCTGCATTACAGGGCTGTGGAGCTCATTTTCCCCCCCCCAATCACTTTTTTGTGTGCCCACACCCCCCTACTACGTGTTTTCACTCTGCTTTATTAAACACGCTCACCAGTAGCTTCTCCACTTTGCCTACCTGGGGCTGCTGGATCCTGACCAGAGTGATCCTACAGCACCTCTGCAAATCTGAGGCTGAGAACAGGGGAAAAGTGAGCTTTGCTTTATTAGGATTTCACATCCAGCTCCCAACTGCCTAAATAATACTTGTGTGCCAGGTCTGTCACCTTCAGCGTGGCACCCTTCACCTCCCAGTCTAGAGGATGCCTCCTCCTCTGGGTTCTTACCAGTTGCACCACACAGCAGCCCTTGTTCTCACCCTTGTGTCCAAAGCAAGCTGGCCTAAAATTAACTGTTTGGACCCTTTTGAAAACATCAGAAATTAAAGAGTGGGAGTTCCAGCTGGGCACACCCGGTGCTGTAAACACGATGGTGCTGTAAAGAAACTGGTCCTGTTGAGGAGAAAATAAATCATGTTTCACCTCTGGTCTGTGGGAATCCGCACAGCGAGCGGGAGGTACAGCAGGGCAGACGTATGGCTGCGTATGCGAAAGAAATGTTTAGGGGGAAGGAAGGCTGTGTTTCGAGGACATATGTACCCATGATAAATCAGTTCGAAAGTTTTTAAGGCAATGTAGTTTCACACCAAAATATTAAATCATTTCTGGCAATTAAAATCAAATATTCTGTAAAAAATTAAAATGTTATTATATCAAGGTTTAAAATAGTAAATATTTCTAGATAAAAAGCTCTGAAAGAATTTCTGAAATATTTAAAGGTACATCCTCAGCGTCCTTTGTTTTCCAGCTAGTCATGTCTTCATTTGGCTGAACTTCTGTAGATACAGAAACGCAGCCTCCCTCTCTTCCTTGGGATGCTCTCTTGGCTGCTGAACTGCCCTCTCTTAAAACACAGACACCAGCTTGTGAGCAGCTATTACACTTTCCAAATCTGATTCTTTATTTAAGCGGAATGCATACGATTTAAACATCAGCTGTGTTCCCTTGACTTGCGTTTCCTTAATCCAGGTATCCTGTTGGTGTCACCAATAAATGGATATGAATATTCCAGGCTGGGTGTCTCACATTTGAAAATAATTTAATGCATCCCTTATCTCCACCTCAGTCACACCATACACCTCCGTGGCTTCCCAGTTAATTGAACAAAAGTCAAAATAACGCTAATCACCATCACATTATGCTTGCATTTCATCTTCTGGTTGCTGAAACTGAGACAGCTCCTGCCTGGGACATCCTCCCCACGTTTCCCTCCCGCCCTGCTCCCCGGCTGCAGAGGTGCCGTAGGATCTCTCCGTTCGGGATCCAGCTGTGCCATCTTAGCTCCTGCTGTTCCCACAACACCTGGAGGCTGGTAGCTACAACACTGAAATTTGAAGCCGGAGATTACAGAACTGTAATTACTTGAGCTGGAAGCTTCCAGCCCAACTGATTTGTCCTGTCATTTAAAAATCTACTTGTTTCCAAACACAGCCGGGAGAGATCTAAGCACGCAGCCCTTCAGCGCGGGTCCAGCCGACGTCGACAGCGCTGTGCCGCACGCAGCATCGCAAGAGAGATTTTTCCACCGCTAAAAAAGATAACAATGAAATTGATATTACATCTTAAACGGGGGTTATGAAAAGCCGAGACAATAAATCTGTTCAGCTTCAGATAGCCTGAAGAAATGTGACCTTTTCCCTATTGTTTATAACTCAGAAGGCTGAAATGAGCACCCAGTCCAATTACATGATATTTTTATTTACCTAATCTCCCAGCAGCTGGCCTTTCAATGCTCTTAATTTTGGAGTTCTGCTCAAGGCAGACCTGGCAGCGCGACTCACGCCTCCCCCATAGGGAAGGGTCTGATGACAGCCCCGCGCGAGCCGTCGCTTCGTTATTGCCTTCCCAGGCCTCTGCTCACCAGACCCTTCCCTTGTAATTAGATACATATATTTTCTTTGTCTTCTTATTGGATTATGAGGTATTTAAGGCAGGTATCATCTTTTTGAGCTATGATTGTGCAGTATCTAGCACAAGCAGAGTCTAACCCTTGGCTGGAGCTCCTCATCACCACGGTAATGAAAATATTTCATTTTTGAGTTGTAAATTGAAGAGTCAGTTCTCAATTAACTGGGATAACCAAAGGATAAATACCTAAAGTAGAGTAAAAATACGGTTAAAAAGGCATGTAATTTGAACTGAACACAATATGCTTTTATAGCTTATGTATAAAATTAAATTACTGAATGAAGCCACTCTCCCTTCACTATGTCAGCTCTATTGACCACATGCCTATGGAAAGGCTCAAGGTCATGGATCCACCTGGAAACACTTCCTTTTGTTTCCTCTTTTCCAATTCTTTAGGGACATTTTTGGATGGGATCCCCTACCTTGCTCCAAGAAGAAACCCTCACTACAGCCAAGGGCAGGTCAGAAACACCCCATCTGCCAGCTGCAGCATCTTGAGCAGCTTAAACCACCTGTAACACGGTAACCTGCACTAACAACTCAATACTGGGCAGAAAATGCTAAGTATCCATAAAGAAACATGGCATCAACATTTGCTCACAATTCAGTGAAGTTATTTTAGGCTTCACTTTCGTAACTGGGTGTAGAGCAGAAGTGCCTCTGGAGGCCAAGGATGCTCATTCCCTCTGGTTAATGGTGGTTACAGCTGAACAAGTCACAAACTCCCCGTGGGCTTGAAGCCCACTGTTCTGCTTGTACCTGAACACCACAACCCAGAACTGAATTATTCCCAATCCATATCAGTGCATAAATCAGAACCTGTGTCTTTCTTTCCAACTTAATCACCTTAGTAAACACTCTCACAAAGTGCATTTGAAAGAGGGAAAACAACCCAATGCATGGACAGATGGTGGCAGAGGAGTATTTCATCTTCCTCCCGATGCACCGATTCCCTTCGCCAGTACTCGCTGCACAGAAGCGGCTGACAAAAGAAGCGGCCAGCAGACAGCCCGAGGAGTTGGGAATGAGCGATGCAACTGGAAAAGCAACACAGCCCAGGGAAACATGAGGAGAGGGAGCCAAGACTCCAAAACAAGTTGGCTTGGGGCTTTGGGTTTTCTCTCCACATCTAGCTCGTGTTGGAGAGAAACGTGGAATTCAGGAAAAGTTTATCCAAAACTAACACTTGTGCACTCTTTCTCTTGCGCAGCAGCAGACATTGGCCGTTCCAGCACTGCTCAGATGGGAGCCATATGGGGATGGAGCCCAGGGGTCCCGCAAACACCTCACCCTGGCCCCTGCTGGAGTCCAAGCCTTCCCTGTACCCCATTTCACCCATCGACTGCAACGTGCTGCTGTTTTGCAGAAGCAACACTTCCAGGCTATTGCATGATGCACCGCCAAGTACCAAAGCCCCAGCAGACTAACCCCAGCGTGTGGAGCTGCTCCTGAGGAAGGCAGGCTCCCTCACCTTCGAGGCAGAGCCCGCACCCTCAGATTAGAGGACGGCTCTCCTTCTTTCGCAGCGGCAGAGACAGCCAGACACAGCCACACGCCAGTCTACCTGGCCATGCGGACATCACGGCCATTTTCTGAAACTCTGTCATCTTGTGGGAAGATAAGGCGCTGCCCTGTGCTCCCACCCGTGCAGCTCCTCTGCTGTTAACGTCACCAGAAACTGAAAAGCTTCATCACCCACCAGCACTGGCAATGCCGTTTTCCGAAAGCGGCTCCAAGCCACCTCATCAGTGCGAGCCCGTGGCTGGCTCTTCCAGCCTTCAGCAGGAAGGCTCATGGTGGCCTGCAACTACTGAAACTCAGTGAAGAGCAAGAAGAAAGTTTTGGATTATTTATCAAATGTAAATCAGAACTTAGCTTTGCAGGTAAAGGCAACAGAATTTGCTTCTGCAGCAAATTTGTGAATGCTTCTGAAAGATCCTCTTCCCATAGGAACAGCAGATGAAGTGGCGAAAAGAAAAAGTTCATTATATTACCTATTTTAAAAAAATAAAGACAAAAAAACCACCACACAAAGGCCTTGAACGGCTAGCTGACAAGACGGAATAAGAAATCAAGCTAAAAAAAAAAAAATCAATCTTATGTGGATGTTTATGTGCAAGCATGAAGATGAACTCCAGTCTGTTCAGGCCTAGCTAACATCAGGAGTATCATTTCTAAGTTATTTCATCCTTACCATTCACATCAGTTAATTTATATTGCTGTAGCAGCTACAGCAAGATTCACAAAGCAAATAAGCTGGTGCCTACAGAAGTGCAATGTCCACCCTGCCGTGACCGAGGAGCGCAGCTGAACCATCGCCGCNAGGTGGGCTACCCCAACAACANCAANAAATCCCGCAGCGACGCNCGCAGCATCCGACTGTTGTCGCCGAGGGGTCACCTCCTGGGTATGGCTTCCCCAGGTGGGGGGTGAGGAAGTGCCCTCTATGCATTGAGTCTTTGAGTCTCCTTCCATCTTCAGCAACAAACTCCAGAAGCCTTTAAGCAACATTAGGAGCTCATTTATTGCAAGGAAATCTGGTCTGTAACTGAGCCCCAAGGTACCAAAGGAGCTGACTATCTGTCAGTGCTTTGACAAGCTTCCTCTCATCCCACATGAAAGGATTCCCTGCCTATCCGAGTGTCTGGCTCCAGAGCTTTCCCCTACCTAAGGCAGCCCAAAGCAGGGGTTTAATCTTCCCTTACATCTCAACGGACTGAATTGAAACAGGTAATTCCCTGGATGTCAAGTAACCTCCTCACAGATGGGCCGAGACCCTTCCCATCCCACGAGAGGTTTGGGTACCCACTAACCTCCCCGGGCCACTGCAACGGCTTGTTGTGAGCACAGCCTGGCTGTGCCAGCCGCTGAGATGGGGCACGTTCACCCTTCTGCCTGGTCTGCAGAGCCCAGGCATCTCCAGGGGTTGCTCAGCTGCACTGCAGAGAATGAGCAAGTCGACCTTCTCCCCCCCCCTCCCCTTCTGCCCAACAAAGCCCAACTGAAATAAAAAGTGCCCTTACAAGTAAAATACACAGACTTCAACAAATATATATTTGCATAAACCTGTGGTTTTGCTAACCACAAAATGTAATATAAATTACTCGGAGACTTTTTCCCCTTTTCCTTGCCTTTTAGCAGAGCAAAATATGATTTAGATTCTCTTTGCAGGTGAATCAAGTGAAATGCTTAATTATAAATAGCACTTGTAAATATAATCCTTTCAGCTGGAGTATTTGTATAGTGAAAACGAGTGAGACCTTAATAATGATTTCAGTTACAAAACTTAATTAGACCTGTTTCTCATTCCGACTCAGGCCCCGCGCAATGCTCCGGTGTAAATTTGCCCTTGCTCAACGGGACCATGAAATATCCAGGAACAAACCCTTGGTAGGCGCAACGCATCCAAACCTCACCGGCTGCAGCGACGCTACAACAACTCACCCTGGCTGAGGATCTATCCCAAAACAGATACAAGTGGTCCCTAGCAAAAATGAAAATTAGGCCCATTATTTTTATTTATCAAGAGCTGAAATACACACTTTCTAAACCAAGTCTGCATTCNGCNGAAGAAATATTTTTATAACTTGCNACCAAGGTTATGGAAAGGTGGAGAAGAACATATATCAATGCTGATAGGATTTTTTTCCCCAGCTATAGATAGATCTAGGATAGATCATCTTCTACAGCTGATAGCATACAAGATATTATTTTTATGCTCGGTCTAATTGCTCGGACATCATGAGGTGCTACCAGGTTGGAAAGCACTAACTCTGACCAATCGAGCTGCAACCTTGAGGCCCCCAAAAGCTGCTAGATGATACAAAGCTGGAGCTAGAGATTAATGGTGATGTTTAAGGGGCAAAAAGACCCCATGATAAAAAGCTGAAAACATTTCAGTCAGGAGAGGTTTTCTTTACTACATCTGCTGTGCCAGGGCTTGGACATCCAAGGGAATTTGAAGTGCCAATGACAAAAGAGAATGGAAGAAGGATTGTTTTGTACAGCTAACTCTTTTTAAAAATTAACTTTTGAGGTTTGATCTGTTTTTGAGAGTTCATTCCCCCTCCTTGCTCTTTGGGTGACACCTTCCGTTTGCCACCACAACTCAATGTATGATAATGAATGCGATATCATACACAGATTTTTTCTGACATCAAGCTGAGAATAAATAGAAACAGTGTTTGCATGAATTCTCCTAAAAAATAAGAGGCTTTTATTTTTACGACACTGTCCCTTGTCATCAAGAACATAGTTGTTAGAAAAAAAAACAACCCTAAATAAAAACCAGACTGAATCTTTACAGACCACTACAGGCTGTAGACATGAGCTGCTGGAGAGCCTGACTGCCTTGACTCTCACACGCAAACAAACTTCACCTGGGCAAGTAACTACTGTGAGGTCCCACCTTGCTCTTCAAAGCATGTCATGAAAATCCACAGAAGACTGGTGAATGGAAATTGCAAAAAGATTATTTCTTTAAAAGCCTCAGAATTCAACCAGGTTCAGTGTTAATGTCATTCTATTTCCAGGGAGGCTCAAGGACTCCTGAAAATCCAGCTAGGCAAGTATCCTCAGCTGGGAGTACCCATGTGCTTCAGAAGTCCGAACCTTAATCCTTTTCCCTAATAAAACCATTAGTGATGAAAGGCAGACCAAGAGGCAAAGCATCTCTGGCTATGACTGGGTAATGCACATGGCCTGGGATTACAGAGATTTGTATCCTCCTGGCCAACAAGTGCTGTCCTGATCTTACCAAGCCAGGGAGCAGCGACTCCCTGAAGGCTCCTCTGAAATGCCAGAGCTGTACAGGGCTTAACCACGAGCAGAAGGGAGAACCCCAGCCCTGACAACATTCATAGTCCAAAGCATAAACCCCACCTTGAACAATGCCTTGGGAATCTCTTCCTTGATTTTAAGGGGAGCTATTTTAGACTCATACCTAAAGACTTCATGTGTACAGATGTTTGCATCACGCTCAAGCTATACCATACTAAACAGCACATGAAGGAGTATTAAAGATGCACTAAATCAGAGATACCTCATGATTTCACAAGACCTAAGGCAACCTAAACACTGCCCCAGATTTACAGCAATGCAAGTTAACCCGGGGTCGGCTCCAGGCTCAGATGCACCAACGCAGATAGCTGGTCCATGAGGGGTTTGCCCTGAAAAGCAGCCAGCACCACCTATGCGCAGATTTTGCCCCCAGCCCTTGGTGAAGCAAAGGGGCAATGTGCTATCCTGAAGCCAACTGCCAAAGCCAATCTCGTGAAGGACAAAAGAGGTCAGGGCTCGGGAGCTTTCTGGAAGCAGGAACTAACACCCATCAGCTTGGACAGGCTTTAAACACCGCATAAAAGCACACAGCAGCTTCAACTATGCAGTTCAGCTTTAGAAAACAGAAAGCACGGGAGAAAAGTACTATAAAAATAAAAAAATAGTGTTGTTTCTGCCCATTAGCCCCATATATTTGTTAAGTAACCAGATGAGGACAGCAAAGGTAAACAAACAGAGAGATGTTTTGATGTGCTGATTCGTAAGTTCAGAAAAATATGTACCATGCAGCGATTACACACTTGGTTAACTCTGGGGAGAAACTTCATCCTTTTATTAAGAAAAAGTAATGCAATGATAACTTTGGCATGAAACAATTTAGCATACATTTGGTATTTCTTTCTCTTTGTCAGTTTAATGCCTCAAAATTATTTATCTTATTATTTATCTCTCTGTTTGTTTTTGAAGGACATCTTTTTGTGCCTTCAAGCCACTTTATTCATTAGCTCTCTGGAGTTCATGTCCTATTTCATTATGTTTTAATCTTTACAGTGGTTAATTTGCATTTCATTTCCTGTTGTAGCAAAAAATTACTAACAAAGAAGTTATTGTAAATATTAATACAAGTCAACTGATAATCATCCAAGGAAGCATTTTGCAGCAATAACAATTACCTGTGTCTCAGGCAGAAAACAGCATTTCAAGTGGTTACAAAGCACCCGAAGCTGAGGGCAGGGTCCTTCCTCAGAAGTGCAGCCTGGGCCATCGCAGAACAGCACTTATAATTAACAACGATTTGCTTAAAAGAGAAACTGCCTGGAGGAAGAGCAAGACCTGTCAGGTAACCACACGCCTAAAGCCCATCAGAAGGTGGGCTACTTTATCTTCTCCCCAGCATCTCTTAAGCGCAAGAAACTGCTTAACTACGGCCATAACACCGACCTACAGAAACTCAGAAAACGGTAACCTGAACCAAAAAACCAAAAATCCTACACCAGAAAAACCAACAAACCAGGCAGGTCAGGCTTCCCCTTCCCACACCGCCTTTGCCCTGGCTCCTGGCAGCACAAAGTTTCATGTTTACTTTGGGACATATCCAACTCAGCTGAAACAAAGAAAATCCTTTCAACTTACTCAGATCTGGACCGTGATCCTGCAGGCTCTGAGCGCTGCTTTTGCTGCCCCAGGCCAGCTCACCACCAGGCTGCTCTGCAGGAGCAGGACAAAATAAACCAACAATAAAACACCTTCCCCAGCTCCAGAAGAGCTGCCTTGGCTTAAATGGCTCATGTCATTTTGGAGGTGGGTAATTATCCTCGTTAGATAAATACAAGGCAGGCTTGTAAATACAGGTCAGTTTTAATAGAAGAAAGCACTTAGTGACTCAGAAGGTGTGAGCAGAGAGCCCCAGCTTTGCCTGGCTCCCTAATTAACCTCCCCCAGGCACACAATGTGCTGCCCAGGAGTCGTAAGAGGACTGCAGGAGCTGCTTGTTAAAAAACCTCCACAAAAGGGAAAAGGGAAGCCTGGGGACTGGCATTTGAACTTACCCCTTTGTAACTCTGCTTGTTGGCTTCAGGCAGAGTCCCCATTTTATCCCACAGAGACCCCCACAAAACACAGTTCCTGGCTTGGGTATTACTGCGTGTCCACAGCACACAGCGATGGTATCAGTCAGGACACAGTCACCGTGGAGCAGCGACAGCTGGGTTTTGAGCAGAGCCTGCCAAAGCCTGCTCCAGACATTCAGCTTCCCGATGTTTGCAAGAGGATTGCCTCTAATTCCTCACACTTGTTGTGCTTTTGTAAAAGCTCCAGCAACTTGTACCAAATCACCCATCTAAAGCCACTTCTCTAGGCAGCTGCAGCTCCTGCCCATCGATCACAGCAGCCTGCTCTCCTAGACACGCTGCACGCAGGCAAAGCACGGCAGCTACATGGGCTTAACACTCATAAAAACCCAAATGATTTATTGTTTTCCTCTCCAGTTCCTCAGTTTTTCTGTGTTTCCACCACTGTTTTGATAGGGACCAGCCCTGCACCACCCACACACGCCTGGGTGACTCTTGGCAGCTGCTCTCGTTTGCAGCAGCCGACCGAAGGAGCTCTCATGAGGACAACGTGCCCTAACTAAACTTCTGAGGGTCTTGCAGGATTGATCCTTGCAATAAAAAATTAAAAGCTTCAACACAGAAAAATACAGCCTTCCCTGATGAGAGATCTGAGATCATTTATTTCAGTCATTAACTCAGGAAAGCCTTGGAGCTGACCTTTTAGATAAGCAGAGTCCTCATGGAGTTCCCTCTCGCAGGAACAGGAATCGGTTTCACGGGGTTTTCAACATTAAAATCATTCTATGAATTTTTCCCCCAATGTCTGGGAGGAAGTGAGAGGGTGGATGGTGACAAGGAAGAAGTCCTGCTGCCCTGCAGACCCATGGAGAAGGACAGACCTGCTGTCTTCTGCCAAAGGCTCAATTTTCCAAAGAATTAGGAAAACCAGCACTGACCCAACACGGACAAGAGCAACCTCCCGTCAGAAGAGCACGTTATAACTTTAAAGGAGGAATAGTTGCCAGTCACACAGGAAAAACTGGTGCTAATGAATTCAAATAACAAATCAGCCAGGAATTAACTGGAATTTCGCAGCTGCAGATCTCCTGCTGAGCAAAGTCAGTCTCGTGTCTGCCACCTCCCTGCAGGTGATATTCCCTCCCCCCAGAAAAGGACCTATTCCCAGCCCATCTCTAGGTGTGCTGGCTTCCCCCAGCACCTGCCGTTCAGCGCTGCAGCCAGCACCGAGGGCTGGCACCCAGCTTTGTCCTGGGGGAGACCACGGGTGGGAAGCGTCTCAGCAGCTTTAGTGAATTTTCACATCCCCTAAAACAAATCCTCTGCTTCTTTCCTTTCCAGAGGAACAGGTCAAATTCCGCCCTCGCTAGGAGAAGTCTGTAGCAACCTCTCCAGAGTCACTTGAGTTTTGCTGGGTTTTAGAGTGATGTGGCTGGAAGCAGGGAGGCTTTAGCTGACAGCTAAGCAAAGTTTGGCAGCGCCATCCCAGATCCTGCAGCAAAGTGAGAAAAACACACAAGAAAAGTTGACTCAAAATGCTAAATGCATCGAACAAGATGAAGCAAGAATTAAAATAACAACAATCCAAGGGTTAGGTAGCAGACGACAGTCCCATCCCTGCTTTATGATCTCTGATCCAAGATGTGTTAATTCCTCTTCTCCCTCTTCCCAGGCTCATTCAAGAATATCTGGCATGAGGGACGAGTTTGTAGTGCCATGCAAAGACAGAGCACTGAGCAGGAAGCCCAGGCCCTCGCTCTGCTCAGCTTAAACGTTAAGCGAACACACAATACCCGTCTTACTCATTTTTTCTTTATTCCTCTCTTTTTTCCTCCCCATCTGTTTCCACGGATCCCGGCAACCTTGGAAACAGTTTAGGTTTTTAAGCTGTTGAAACCGCTCCCAATCCTTCTCAGCCCCATCGTCCCTTTCTTTCCTGCTGGACCCAAATCCATCCCTGCCTGGCTGCTGCCGCTTGCCTTGTTGTTAACTGCAGGCTCTCCAAAGCGGCTTTCCTGGGCTTGTGCTGGGCTTAGCGGAGTCCTGGATCGCAACCAGGGCTCTGAAGCACTGCAGGGATCTCAGCTAGAATAGATTGCTGCAATCACAACTTTGGTGACAAAAAGCACCCAGTTTACAATCATCATGAAACTCTCCTTTTTCGCTCCTCACTGCCAGGACACTCTCACAGTGCAGAATTATACCTAATCAGTAGTCTGCTCTGCTCAGGGCTGAACTCTAAGAAGAGGTGCAGGAAGATGAATTCCCTTTGAACCATCTCCCCGTTAAGCTGCCGGAGCGGTGTCCGTGGTCTCCACTGCGGTCACCGAGGTGGCAGGAGGCAGCTGCAGTTCCAACCCCATCAATACCAGTCAAGCACACGGCTCGACTCGGGCTCCGGGAACGATCATTAGTAACGATGCATCAAAAACTTTTTGATGAGTGAATGATAAAAGTAAACAGGACACAGTAATAATCAGGCTTTATTTATAGCCAGGTAAAACACCACCGTTGTGGGTTTCACAAAGTGACTTTGAAGGAACTTTTTAAAGGGGATATTGAGAACATTGCCCCCCCCCCACTTGCAAAGAACCGTAACCATTATTGATAGCATTTCTAAACTGGCAGGTACAGAGAAACAGAGACTGTTATTTTGTGTCAAAATTGTTTTATGGTGCCATATTTTTCCCTTGTTTAAGGCAGCACCACTCATTTACGACATCAAACAACGTGATTTATGTACTTTAGCAGAGCTTACTACATTTAAATGTTTTAGGCATTTCATTTTTACAACATACCTTGTTCCAATACAATCAATGTGCTTTTTTCTTGGGCTGTGATAGGAATGCAGTTTGTGTTTTATAGCAAAATCAATGTAAGAATTAATGGGTGACGAACAAAGTAAATTGTAAAAAGCACAGAAGGGTTGTGAGATCTCTTTTGCTGTATCGATTCCATTAGCATTAGCTTGCCCAGTTGTACACGGTTTCATATTTGATAAGCAAGCAGCAGACTTCGTATTCCGCGGGAGGCAAAACGGAGTTCAGCGCTGACAGAACCGTGCCAAAGTCACCGGGGTTAAAGCGAGAATGGAGACGAGCCAAGGTGGACGCTGAAACGCAACGCGCTTTAGAAGCAGCGGCCGTAAATATCAGACGGTCACGAGCGGCAACACTCTGACTTTTATGCAAGGCTGTGACACTCGAGAGATGACATTCTCGGCGGTTTTATACTGCTGGGTTGTATGCTTTTTAATTAATTCTAAAAAATGCTGAGAAGAGAACGCTACACTCAAGTTTTCTCGCTAGCAGACGAAAAGCAACATTTCTTTTAAAAATGCATGCAGCCTAGATTTCTTGTTGAAGGCACAAACAGGGAGGAGTTCTAGCAACGCTCTACAAGCAACATAAACTGGAAAACATTTTTTCTTTCCTTTGTCATCTTTTTTTTCCTGAATTCTACTCTTACTCTTGACAAGGGTACATGTGCTAGGGCTTAGAAAGGCCCCCCCTCAAAATATTTCCGGAATACATTTCCCCAGTTGAGACTCCTGCCGAAGTGGCTGCCACGCGTCCCCGCGAGCAGACTGCGAGGGACCCCCCGCACGCAGAACCCCTCCAAGCGATGCCGGGCGCGGGGTGGGTGCACAGCTCCCGCGCTCCGCGTGGGCCCTCGCCTGTCTTCGCATCGCTCTTCATCGCCAGCACCGCCTCGGCCGCGGCTTCCACGCCTGCGAAACACAGCCTGCTCCCCGCAATGCTCGTACACCCAGATTTATGGAAAACCACCAGCTTTGGATCAAACGTGCTTGCAGACGCCTTTCCAAGCATCCAGTTAACTCCAGTTATTACTTAGCACCCTGACTCATATTTCTGTTTCACAGCCTGGATCAACAAATTGCACTGATGACCTTCCACACTTAGAAGCATCTATGATCATTCTTCTTCTGAATAACAGATTAGATGCATCTGTTCATTTTGCTACATTATTTTTCAAAGCTATGACCCAATAAAGCAATTACTGTTGAAATCAGGCTCTAGATATCTTCCACAGCCAATAGTAAAGCATTCTGGGGTGCTGTAGCATCTGTTACTATTCTTATCTTCTGCCTTTCCTTTGGGAACATCCTTTTCATTTCCAGAACCATCAACAGGTTTTCACAGATCATAGCAAACAGGTCCAAGAATGGTAGTCATGACATACATTTTTTGTAAGAATATTATCCTCCAAATGTTCACAATCATCTTTACGTGGCACCTTTTTTTCACTCCTTGTTATTCAAAGTCTGAAAGTTTATTGCTCTTCAGGACGTACTTGGAGCAAAAGAATTTAATTATATTCTATTTCAAAACAAATTGTTGATACAGACTCGAAGTGTCAGTAATTAGATAATTTCACAGTGCACATTCCATTATCACTGTCATACTTAATGACTGTTTATTTGAAGGGTCCTTCTAGCATTGCAGCTACCCCAGCACTAAATAATAATAATAGATGGTGTGGTTGGTAAGGTTCACCCACTGCTCTCATAGTTAAAGTAACGACCTCTGGAGAAATTTCTACTCAAATGCGGAGATTTAGATGGCAAGGATTAAAATGCTGGCCTTAATGAAATTGGTAGTAAAATACTCGTTGACTTCCCAGGGTTTAAATACAATCAGTTCCTTGCAAGTAAAGATAATTAGTGACATAAACTCAGTATTAAATAAACAATTAGTATGAGCTCTAGCCTGACTTAGAGTGCCAATAGGGCTAACGTAGAAAGACCCTGGTTATTCCCTCATAGACCCCTTAACCCGATTAAAAGCGTGTGCTACATACGCCAGATCTGCATAGCAGCAGGAAGCTTACACGCAGCAACCCCTGATCTCCGCGAGTCCTGCCCATTTCCATACGCCCGGAGAAGAGGATGGGGGCCCCCGGCCATACCTACCACGGGAGAACAGGAGGTGGGAGCAGACGACTTCCACCACATCTTCCACCAGTTCCAGCACTGGTGGGGAACGGACAAACCCTGCCACCTCCGTGGGAAGGGGGCCGATTCCCCAGCGTCTGCTGGGGGACCCCAGAGGGGTGGGCAAGGGGTCCCACTCCCCCTCCTTGCTCCTGAGCTTCCCACCTACCACCTACCTCTGGGATTTGGGGTCATTATGCCAAGAAGTTCCACCGGGTCATTTCTGGAGCAAAGCACAAAAAATTCTATGGCACTTTCTAATTTAACAGAGGTAAGATTTGTAAAATTTTTCATTTTCTGCCTTTTTTTTTTAGGAGAGCAAGATATGCAGATAGTATAATGAATTTTTTATCATTCTATTAAAATACCGCATAATTATCCTTCTATATTTTTCTCATAACTGATTTTGATCCCTTTTTAAGTTGTTGACAGTTTTAGATACACAGTACTGCTGAAACCACGCACCACCAAGCATAGTGATTGCCAATCTCACAGCACAGTGTTTTATGATTCTAGTGTTATTCAGTAAGGCGTGGACTAAATTTAAGCTTGGTTAGCAAGGCTGCTGTGGGGAAGCACCAGCTGAAGTATCCATCAATATGCAGTGATCTCAGCCCCTAGCAGCTGGAGCATTCAAAGGAAAGTGCAAGCATCGTTATGGGCTAGATATTAAAGACGGTTAGCTTTCAACGCACTTAGCTTAGCAAAGTGTTGGGTAAATAGAGTTTTCTGTTAAGACAAAAATACTGCTTTACTGGTGAAGTGGTGTGCTACATCTGGAAATTAGAGGGAGCTCCATAAAAAGCTTTAGTTTCGGTCCACTTACCGAAATGGAGGAGGAGGCAAGGCCTTTATCCCAAATAGATTGATTGAAGGAATGTGTTACTATTATTGATAGTGAGATGGCTTTAATAACCATGAACAAACACAGGCAAGGAAAACACCCTCTCCATTTTCAGACGTAGCTCTTCAAAATGCATTAGGAGATTTTTTTTTGCCCAACGTGCCAAGAATTATCATTTTTATTTTAAATTAGGCATTGATTTGAGCAAAAAAAGCTAATTTTCTTAGATTTCTAGTCAGTGGAAAATGTAGCGCCAGGCTGTAGTGACACGGGGGATACACGCTCAACTCCTTAACAGAGGCAACCGTCCTCCCAACACGACCTCAGCACCACAACATGATCAGAAACGCCCTTGCGTTTTTAGGGGCTTTTGGCTTTGTTTTGGCTTGCTGCAGGGTCAAGAGCATGTACTGCAGCCAGTCCATCTCAGATGCCAGCTAGTAACCCACACATTGTCAGCAAAAATGCATGATAGCCAACTTCTCCCTGGTCTTACCTGAGCAACCTCTCTGCTTCACCACTGCTTGGTGCAGCACTGTCAGAGTTCAAATATCTCTGAGCCTTCATCTCGTGATCTAACTCACATGAGGCTGGTCAAGGAGGTGAGGAAGGAGGGCAAAAAGCACAACCTCATAACCCTTGTTTCCTTGAAAAATTGGGCCTGGAAGAAAAAATAAAAAAATATTAAAATATAAAATATGTAAAGGACCATTACAAGAACAGCTATCTGAATATGCAGGGTGTCATCTGCAGCCTCCCTCTGCCTTAAGTAAAGAAACTGTCAGACAATGGCCAAATAAATCAGTCAGCGTTATCAGCCACGGCTGCTGCCCTTGCCTGTGAAGTGCAGCGTAAGCTCTGCCCCGAGACTTATGAAGCACTCCAAAATTCAGATTGTTCTCCACGAGGCACGCTGAGATCTGAATATCATATTTCACTTTTTAATTAAAATGTATTTTTCACTCCCGATCTACAGAAGGAAAAACAACATAAAAGTAATTGAGACTTCACGTTTCACATGTCAAATCATGATAGCTTTTCTTCTTCACTGGCGTGCCAAATAAGTGCTTATAACAAGATTCACCATCAAAAGCAAGCACCCTCCTTTCCAAGGATGACGGAATCGGGCTTAGATAAAATAGGAACCAGCTCATGCTCAAAATGAATCCCGGTGTCAGGCTGCTGCACCTTTGCAAAGTCCTTCATCTCCCTAAAACCTGCCATGCTTCATTGTAGTATATGGTGAAACGCACCAGCCTCTCCAGGCTCTTCACAAAAATTACCTACTAAAGCAGACAGTATTCAGAAATTAATGTCTTTAGTACCCACGAGCAGGGCTGAGTCATATATTGCAGGCTGTAATTTCAAGGTCTCATTCCTTCCTCCCTGGTATCAAGTATTTTGTTGTAGCCTTTTTGTGGAGAGCTTTGACTTCCGCAGGCTTCTCTGCCACTAATACACCAGAAAAGCATAAAAAGCAAACAAAGAGAAGGAAAGAAAGTATTTCCTGCCCTTGGAAGGGATATAAACCTGCGGGACACGATCCCGGCGATGGGGAGCTGCGAGTGCCCGACGGCGGACGGACCACTCGTGCAGCGTGGGAGGGCTGTAGTCCTCAAGGGGATGGACATCGTGGGGACCTGACCAGAAAACAAGGTTTACATTTCCCTTGTATATGCACACGTAAACAACATTAAAAACAAAGCTTCAACACGTGGTTTTATTCTTGCGGGGATTTTTAACAGCCCTTCTAGTGCTGTGGGGGGTGAGAACTCTGCCGCCCTGGGATGATCTTCATGTTCAGAACAGACGGTGCAAAACTTACTGTTATTTAAAATGTACCTGCATCTGCCATGATGCCTCGTCAACTACAGAGGTAATTTGGCAATATATGCTATGCAGACTTAGAAAACATGGGATTGAATGGTGCAGAAATAATGACTAGTGTGGTCAGATTTGGAAGAAACCCACGATCGCTGTTGAGGAATGCTGAATTCACGCCTTGCCTCAGCTTAACGGAGCACTTTCAAGTCTAAACAATTAATTTTCTGGAGATTTTCTACAGCTTCCTGAAGATCAGAGCACAAACATGAACTCCCAACACCAATCCAATTTCCTCTCCATGGCAGCTTTTCAATTAGTCTAGGTAGAGTAGGTACAGAAAATACAGCACTTATATCAATCTATACACGTTTGCAAAACTTTTCAGAAGCAAATAACTGCTCTCAAGGCTGGATAAATAGTGAAGGAGTGTTATTGTACTGCATCTAAGACATCAGAAACCCTTTCGATTACTGTCATTTAATTTTCTTTTTATTTTCATTTATTAGTTCCACCTCGTTTTGGATCCCTTCTTTTATTTCTACATTAAATCTGATTAGTTCAGAGCCGTGATCTGATCATGCCTCAGGTCCATGGATAGCTGGGACATCAGACACAAAAGTGCTTAGAACCCCATGCTTAGCACACTCCGTCTCATATCTACTGAAAGGTTGTTACAGTAAATGCAAAACCAATGTGGCCTGACACTGGTGAAAGTTAGACTAGGAGACATAAAACGCATGAGTTATTTTTTACATTAGGTAGGAAACTGAGTTCTCCTTTAACCACTTAATTACCTCTGGCTGACAGGAGAAAACATTGCTATGAAAATTAGTATTATCTTTATTATGGATGTGTCCCTGAAGATGCTGATGTACTGACTTATATATCCACGTACGCAGCCTGGAAGCAATGAGTAGAGCAGATGTAAAGGTTTTGTACTGTCGCCAAGGATTTATTATGTAGTTTAACGATCATTACTTAGCATCATCTGCTCACTTTATATATTCTGTATCACCATACCCATTTTCTTCTTTCAGCCTTATTATCTTATGTATATGAACAAAGAATATAAAAGGGTGATGGGTAGTGGAAATATAAACCAGCCCTAACTGGCCACAGGCAAGTCGAGCTCAGCTCCCCTGAGCTCGGACGGAACAGCCTCAGCGTAAGGCGTACGGGGTATACGACACGATTTTAGCACAGTGCCCAAGGGAAGGACAACCTGATGCTTAAAATAAAGCAGGATCTGCCTCGCCTTCCCTCTTTGCTGGTACCTTCAGACACCTACACGCTTTTTGCAGCACCTCACTTCTCCACCCATTAAACAAGGACAATATTGGTTGACCAAGCTCATTGACCAAGCTCAGAGCCTCTGCAAGCTTCTTTTTTTTTTACAAAGTAGATATTACTGATGTTAGTGGTTATTGTCCAGGCAAAGCATCTGTATTTTCACACACTACTCCTGGAGCACAGCTAGACATAAACACTGTTCATGTCTCCTCTTTCTTGGAGGCTTTGTTACTCCGGAGCTGGTGCTGCCAGACAGCAGTGTGAGGTGGAAAAAAAAAAAAAAATCTCCTTATTGCTGCTGAGATTGCAGGTCCCTCTGCAGAGACCTGTGCACAGCAGAGGAAATAGCAGCCTGCAGGACATCTGCCCTGAACAGGCTGTTTGCTCCAGCACTGAGATACAGAAACGGTCAGAACCATCTCCGGTAACATCTGCTGCCACTGGACGTAGAATAAATCATGAATATTTCAGAGAAGCGGGTTAGGTAATGCAGTGTTAGCAGTTACCTGCACACACACAAGGTATCCTCTTCCAGTATTCGCTCTTCCAGTGTCCCCTCCGTCCAAACACTCCACAGTTAGTTTTAAAATATTTGTTGTCCCTGCCTCATTTGAAAATTTAGATGGCATTTCTACTGCTTTTAAACATATTAACTGAAACCTTAAATATTCCAGGCCTTTAACTCATTTAGTTACTAATTTTTATATTTTTTTCAGTTCAGCCTTTGTACAGTTACACATAGATCTTCATAAAATGTATCAGAAATACCCGTGCTGAAAATACGTGATCTTTTTCTAACTTTTCTATTCCAAACAGGTTGCAGTGCATTGGCAAGAGCAAAAAAGACATGAAAGTCTTCAGCTCCGCTGCGGTGGCAGAGGGGGCTGTTCACCACCTCTGAGGAGTTCCTGGCAAATGCAAATACAACAGCACGACCAGTGAATTGTACCTCTGTTTGGGGCTGTCTGGCCATTCTCCTGCATGCTCCAAAATTTACTTAGTTTATAATTCATAAAACAGGAATCATGCAGACAAATGTCCAGAAATTCCAATATGCAAAAATACTGAAACACACAAATAAGAGGAGCCTTTGAGTTCTTCAGCCCAAATACCATAGCCCCAAAGCTACCGACTGGCTACTCGTGATTAAATTCCACAGTGCGTTGACATTTGAGCACTTGGGTTGCTTTCAGTTTAACCCACTTAGTTTCTTTCTAAAAATAAATACTTAAATTGAGGCCATGCCCTAAGAGAACCTTGCATTAGTCTATAATCAGAGTAATGTCAAAGCCTACTTTTGGAAAGGTAGACTTCTCAGCACCAAGGGATATATGGCCTAATTTACACTGCACACAACAACAGGGACTCTGGATTGAGATGTTTGGGAAAAAATAAACAAAAAAACCAGCGTTGGTGGGGAGAAACAGTCACTGAACTGACCACAGAGACCACTAACCCTGGATACCAAGGGTTGCACAGGCTCTGCTGCCAGCGATGTGTCCCTACAGCCACGTGAAGTCGCGTCGAAGCCACAGGCAGCCGGCCAGGTGGGAAGCATGAGCCATGCAAATCCACGGCAAAATCAGGATCCGAAATTACTGACGACAGTTTTCACCCAAAGCCTATTATCCTAGGGTTAAAGAATCTAAAATGTAATTTCTTTCACACATATAAGCATGTAATCATGTGCTATTGCTACTGTCCCACCTTAATTTATAAGTGAAATGTGTGGAAAATGCTGCCTTGAAAGCACTTCACCCCGAGCATCACAGTGACCAGCTAGGAAATAGGAGGAACGGCATGGGAATCCCATCAAAAACTGGCTGTCAGAAACATCCTTCTCAAAGCAGACTTTTCAGAAAGCAGCCAGCTACCTTCCATCTCCCACCACCAAGGGGAATGATGATCCTTCTACATTTCGATTTCACTAGGTCTTCTTTTCCAATGAATTCCCAGAGCCTGCTGCAGATGGACTAAAACGTTTCTTTGGTGTAGGGTGTTCACAAGCACAAAGACCAGTCAGGCTGAATTTTTAAACAATCTTTGAGATTTGGGGCAGCAGAAATGAAGACTCCTTGTGAATTCTGTATAATGTCACCATGGGTGATAAAATACAGAGAAGAGAGTCCTCCACTCTGCTGCAGGCATCTCCGTCCCACGAGCATGGGAGACCTTCCTCTGCCTTTCACTGTCAGTCTGGTAAGGTTTCAAGCTAGCACCAAGAGAGCTATTTGTTCTACGTGACAAAATACACATAAATTTAATACAATAAATACAGTTTCACTGAAAAATTATTTAAAAGATGCATTGTTATTTGCAGGTTGATTTTCCTTTTTTCCTGTTTGTCATTTCACTTCCTGAAAAAATAGCAATTATCTGTCTTAGGTACATGTCCCTGAATGACATTTTCCTGCTAACATTGGGAAGCCCAAATCTGAGGGTGGATGTGGGGATACAAGGTTTCCTTCCCCAGATGAATTAATTCAATTCAACTTTGCTGAAATGCCGATGGAGCAATGCTAAAAAAAGGTCCAGGGTACTCCTGGCCTGCACAGTATCGAGCATTTCCATGTCTGCAGGGAAAGTCTTTTGCTGTACAAGAGGCTTTGAAATTCAGCTTGCAAAGACCATTTTACCACAGAGCCTCTGCAGGCCTGACAGTGGGGTGAGAGCTTTGTGAAGAAGCAGACATCATCGTCTCCCGAACCCAACACACTCCTTCAACTCCAGTGCTGTGGACTAAATGGTCCACATTACAGCATCCCAAGGGCTGTGGTCACCTGTAAAACAAGCTGGGTTCACTGGGAATCCAAGTGAATCTTCCCAGGAAAAACAGAGGTGAAGCTGTTACCAACCAAAAGGAGATTCCCAGTGCTCCAGTCCTCGGGGGAAGACAAAGTGCCAGAGAGAGAAGAAAGAGGTACCACAAAGCCCAGGACAAATGCATAAAATCCCAAATACGTCTGGTGGTTCCCCAGAGATGATCTCTGGTTATTTACACTCACATATTTTGCTAAAGGAGAATCTTTGCTGAGGAACCCCGAAGTAAGACAGATCACCAGCACTTCCCCATGAGGTGCCAGTTCAAGCCCCCGTTTTGGAGACAGTCTGTGGGCTGACAAAGAGAGACTTGCAGCTCTTTTCCAGTCACAATTAGTACTATCTCCACCAAAATCAGTGCTGCCTAAACTTACCTTAAATCTCACCTCGAGTCACACGGACTAGCAAAACACCTCTGATGGTGCAGTATCACTGTAAGAGCCCTTACATTACCCTCTCTCTAAAAAACACATGGATGGGGAACAGGACACCTCTTGTTTTGAAATTAATTCTAAATTTTGAATTTTATGCTGCTGTGGAAGGGCAAATGCAACCTCAGTTACCCATGGTGGTGGTTTTTTTTCTTGCTTGTAGGATCTCTCCAGCCATGGACTTTGGTCCTTAGTTATCACTGGGTGCTGGTGGGCCCAGACCTGATTGTTTCCCTGGCTCTGCCAGGTGTCCTTCTCTCCAAAACCCGCAGGAATGGCCACGGATGAAGTTCAGCCTGTGACAGCAAGTTCTCACACTGTGACCTGGGTCACTGTTGAGCCTATTGCATTAGAACGGAAATAAAAAGGGAAAAAAACAGAGATTAATCTGAAATAAAAGCATAAGTAAATGGTGTGTGGAAACTAAATTGCCATATCACAGCTTAGTGCCCAGCCCGGATCTGGGTGTTATCAGCACTTATGATACAACAAGCCATTGACTCATCAGTGGCGTGACAGTTAACTGCTCTGCTGACAAGCATAAATCTATTCCACCACTATTTTGTATTATTAATTAGGAGAGGGGGGAGCTGCATTTGTAGCACATACAAGTGGCTCATCTACTGCCTAATGTGAAAGGTTTTATTTGGCTTGAAAAATCACCTATTTAAATTGTGCATCAAGGTCATAACACATGGGTAGTTTCATTCACCGTGGCATTTTGATGGTGGCTGTGCAAGTTGTGAGCTCACACACCGTATCATTATTTCTCACACATCAGCCAGAGAAGCAAATAAACTTTTGATTCATAATGGGAATACAATGGAAGCACGCTGAAAGCTTGCCCTGAACAGCTCTAATTAAAGGTATTAGGAGTTAAGGTACAAGCTTGCAGAGGGATAACAGTATAAATCTAAACAGTCTCTACAGAAATATTTATCACTATCCCCCAATATGGCTACCTGTGCGTGTATTTGATCAATATTCAGTATCGCCTCCACTTTACCCGACGTCTGTGCGGTATGCTAAATTAGCTTTTTCTATTACCGTATCAAAGGTATATTTGAAATTGAACATCACTGTAATTTAGCTGAAATTACAGGCAGTCCAGGTCTGTCTTGATCAGTTTGCAAAACCCTCTACATTAATCATATTAAAGACATTGCAGATGAACAAATCAGCAATGCAGGCAGAAAACTGACTGCCCTGGAGAAAGTCCTCGCACGCTCCAGACACTGGAGACGCAGCGATGCCTGTCTGCTGCTGCAGACGGCTGGGGACTATGCTAGCACCTCGTCCAGCATGCCCATCCTCTTCCCCAGTCTCCCACCACACCCCAGTGTTTGACCATCACCAGCAACATTCATCATCACCAAAGCATCACCCAGATGCTAACGGCTGGTTGCAGTGACACCGATACTAGGTGTTTTGGCTTGATTTGAAGACACCATGATTTCCCCCAGATCATGCAGCAATGAATTTTCCAGCTACCTGCCTACACCTGAAGATACGTGGCGTTGTGCAGATGGCTTATGGCATGCAGCAGGGCTGGCTGGCTCAGACCCCACACGCTGGTATCTCCAACGACATGCACGTGGGTGGCTGGAAGAGCCGGCAGCAGGAGCTTCCATGCATCCAGCTGAACTTAGGCGGCATCTACCCAAAAAAGATGGGATAGGTACATCCAATGCCCTTCCTGATCCCAGTGGGTGTTTGGCTCCTGGTTCTGCTCTTTGCTAGGAACAGCAGCTCTTGTCTTTGTCTTCTCCAGCACCTCCACCTTTCATGGCCCACCTCCTGCTTGGCCTCAGACACTTATTGTTCAGTAGCAATTTCTCTTTTTTCTTTTGGTGACTTCCTTTTGCTTAGGAACTTTCTTTCTGATTTTGACAATCTTTAAATTATGTCCTTAAAATAAACCCCACAATCAGCAATATATAATTTCCTTCTCCACATGCCTCAACTATTATCTTAATCAAGCAATCATGTCACTTCACATATAGCCCCTCATTATCCAAGTCGTGCCCTGTTTGTATTATATCTTCCTTATCTGATGGCACACAAAACCATCTGGCAAATCCTCAGAGCTAACGTGATCCTGAGTCCTTAAGTATCTACCAGTTCTTTGCTGCTGCAAGAACTGATTTCTGTGTAGAGCAGTGCCCATGAGATGATCTCCAGGTGATAAGATGGCTTTCTTTACACATCCAGCACATTACCTGACCTTTTAAACGAGACCTAAGAGGAGGAAAACATCACTCTGCTAAATACCCAGTGACCTAGGGCACCACTTTATCTTTAAAAGGGAACTCTCCAGAATCAAAAGGTCTTTTCTGGGAACACTTGCACAACTGCAACTAGCAACATTATGGCTGCTGTTGGAGACATTTTTAAAAGTATAAATTCTCCATGGGATGGCCATTCATGTGCCCAGGACATGGTCTTTCAGCTCAGAAGTACCCTTAGCAGCAGGCACAGAATACCTACCCAATGCAACTCAACTCCTGCTTCTGCAATCACATCACACCACTCAGCCAGTGGCGGAGCCAGCGATACTTCTCCAGACAGCCACTGCCCAGGAAGAACACTTCTAACATGGAGACACCCCATTTGTATGCTTGAAGCCAGCCCACCTGCTCGCCCAGGACCCAGCCTCGCTCTATGCATTATTAATGAGCAACATCAGTCTCCAGTTTTCAGCCAGCTAATTTGTTCCCACAATCATGATTCCAAATATCACATGAATAATTCAGCAAGTTATTTTAACTGTAGTTAGATAAGCCCGTTAGCTATCATAAATTTAAATAAATTATCCTTTCCTCACACGTGGAGGTGCAAAGGCAGAGCATTTTGCCAGGTGGGATATACCTCTCTGCATCTTCAGTAACGCATACGGTACCTGGTGACTCAAATCTGCATGGAAGTGTCCCCTAAAGAGCCCCTCTCTGTCTGTGGGAAGGAAAGGGGGGAGCCAGCCCCAGCCACCAGCCCTGCTCCGTGCCAGTGAGTGTCTGGGTCACCACGAGCACCTCAGACACGTATGGCTGCGAGATTTCAGTGTCACGAGCGTCCCGAGTTGAATGATGAAGATACCCCAAAGATGGAGAGGCTTGGCTTGGTCCTACCCCTCAGTAGCTGTTGGTTTTTGCTCCGATACCTTATTTCCTTCACAGGAGCCAAACACCTTCTTCCCTCACTCACTACATTCCTTTGAAACAGCAGTTTTACAGAAATTTAAGACTTCAGGTGTATATCCTCCCTTAGGCTTCTCATTGCAGGATCCCATTTGGTGCTTTGAAATTTGTCCTTCTCCCACATCTTTGAGAAACAACAAGGTGCACCGCTGCCAGCACCCTGGGGTTACGAAAAGAGAGGTATGGCCAGGCGGTCTTCTGTCACCCTCACTGCTTGCTTTGATCATGGGGCCTCACCTTGCTCCAGGGAAGAGGAATAGCTCCGTGTGACCCCAAATCTCTTCATCCCTGTGAGGCTCAGCCTCCCCCAGCAGAAACCAACAGGAGAGGATGAGATACTGAAAAAAACCCAATGCACAAACAACCCACGTGAAGCAGCTGTTACAAACACCGGTTTTCATAAAGGTAACCTCAGTGGTAAGTGACACTCCGCAGATGTAAATCGTTTCTGGCTTTCAACACGCCGCATGAGGAACACCCTTGTGCTGACACACAGAGACGTGTGAGGAGATGTCATGGCAAGCCAGCAACAGATATTTGCAGAAAAGCCTCAAAGCTGTTGTCTTCATCGCAGCAGGATGACAGTAAACAACTGTAAATAATACATAGGAAATCTAATTTTAGTCTGCAGAGAAAAGAAATTACAATACTAGCCAGTTTAAGTTGCTGGTAAGAGGGTTTTCTTCAGCGATTGCAGCTGGAGGTACAGAGATTTAACTGAACATTAACAAATAGACTGAGGTTTATAATTAACAACAGGAGAAAACATCTCAAAGAATACCAAACCCTGGGTTTTCAGGGACTAAGACACTCGCAGACTATTGCAAGTTATTGAGAGGCAGAAGTAGATTATCATATCTGCCTGTGATGGGGTTCCTGCAGCATCTGGTGTCCACCACCATATGAAACACAGGTATCAGACTCAACTAGGGCTGGAGCAGAGCAGCTCAGTCTTTTTTTGACATATTTGCCTCTGCACAGATGCCACTACCTGTGGGTGAAAGATATGTAGCTCCTTAATATCACAAATCTAAAGAAGCAGTTTTAAATTAAATTGGTACAAGTACAGAAGGAGCTTACTTTCAGATATTGCTTAGGAAGCATGAAATATAAAAAGGTATTTTTCAGGTTAGTTGTCCAATTTCTTTTTTAAAAAAGCAACAAAGAATATGAAATCTCTGTGACAGGGAGCCAGCCTGTGGGTTGGGATTATTCTGATTTCGGAAGCAAACACTGAATGTCAGCTGCCTTGTATCTGTGGGCTACACAGACAGATTCAATAGCCTGAAAAATGATGGACTTTTTCCTTCACATTCATTGCTGCATACGGTATGTGGCAGCCATACACTCACAACAGTCACGGCAGTAATTTTCCTTAGCACACCTTTTCAAGTGGACAGCATAGGTAGGGGTCTGCTTTCTCAGCAAGGGACATTGCTAGGGTCAACGTGAGCTCCAAGTGCCAAAGTGGAGCAGTACGGCCCCCAGTGCTGGGTGATCCGAGTCAGCTTCAGATGGAAATAAGAGCCAACACCACATTTAACCTAGCTGGAAAAAAGCACTTACACCTCTGCAAAAATAGGAAATGTGCAAGGGAGTGACTCAGTCACAGCCATCCTACAGACAGAGGGGCACAAGAACACTTACGGATGCTTTCTGATCCTTCCTGATGACTCTCATCTTCCCAGCCCATTATTTTTGTCCTTCTTCAAATGCCTTTTTCCTGCCTCTGCGTTTTGTCACCTTCCAGCTCCTGCCTTTGCCATTCCCTTCTCACTCAGGTCTGTCCTTCCCTAAATTCTCCTGCTCGCTCTCCTGTCCTTTCTCATCTGTAACTTTCTGTCCCAGGATACTTCACTTCTCTACATCTGCCCCAGGAGTGCCGAGAAGTGGGACAGCACTTTTGACCTTGTCCTCCATTTCAGTGCCCATTTTATCCTTCCACTGCACCTATCTCCACTCACAACTCTGTTTAACATTGCCAAGCTGACTCATCTTCTCCCCTTAGGCACAAGATCCAAAGCTTTCCTTTCATTCCTGTGGTGTTGAAGGCAGAGGTAGCCTGAAGGTGCAAGCAGCTCTGCTAGCAAACCACCCATAGCACCCTAGAGATAGCAATGCGGGTGAGGCGTCTGCAATGGGGTGCCCGTGTCCTCACACAACCATCAGTAGGTGGAAGCAGAAGTCGAGGTTTCACCCTGACCCTGCCACGGACTACCTGCACAGAGAGAGTCCCTCAGATCAAAAATGAATCTCAGACCCCGCCGGACTATTGCAAGACTCAGTTAATAAATATTAGTGAAACGCAGAGATCCCTGGATGAAAACTGTAGTGGAGGTGTAGACTGCCACGTTTCATTAATTTCTTATTATCTTATAAGGGCTTCACTGGAGCCTAGAGGACTGCATGAATAGTGCATGAATCTGAAGAGCTGGCTGTCATCCTCACCTTCAACTTGAAAATGCGGCTTGGGGGAATCCGGACCTGAAGGCTCCCTTGGCTGAGGATGGACAACCCACCTGGGAGCTGACCCCATCCGTTGGGCGGGAGCTGGGCTCTCGCACCCTTTTGGAGTTCAGCACAATGCAAATAAATCACATTTAATTAAGAGGAAAACCCTTCCCAAAAGTGGAGCAAGCATGCTGGAGCGATGCAGGAAAGTGGTGGTCTGTGCAGGTAAAGTAGGAAGGGTCACGCACAAGGTAGGAGGTGGCGGGCGAGAAAGGGTGCTGCTTTTCCAAGGATACACCAGGACGCAGCAAAGCAGCCACTGTCCAGCACCTCCAGTCGCTCCAGCACCCGTAAAAGATTTCTTCCATCTTCTCACTGAGAAAGAAAGGCTCCCAGCTACCGGAGAAAGGCACTAAGGTTGGGGTTTTCCTCTTCCAGGAACCTTGCTCTGCCTACAGATGAGGTGGGATCTGGTAGGAAACGCGATGCTGCCACAATTGGTGATGCATCACTCCCTTAGCAATGAAGTGATCTCTGTTATTGCTTTACGGGGCTTTCCAACTACAACTCTAATCAGTGCAAGGTAACTCTAATTTGTTTGTAAGCCCTTCACCACGTTATTTTAAAGGAGAATTATATCTCTGTTGTTTATCTCAGCAGTTTGAAAGTTCATATGGCTGAAACATGGTCTCTCACCAGGAGAGGTAGCAGCAACATCTCAGCAGCACTCACCAGCCCAGCTCCAGCACCAGCCAGAGCCCTGGAGTCCGTCCCAGCGACTTTCCATCGACTTTGGCACAGACGGGATGAACTTGACGCAGTTTGCTTTCCCAGCCGACATTGAAATAACTTTGCAGCAAGCAACCCACACACCCCCCGTCCTCCATTTACCTCCCCCGAAACAGAAAGACTGTGCAAAGCACTTTTCTCCATCCAAACATATCATGGAGATGCAGTAAGCATCTTTGCTTCCTAATTGAAATCATACATCACTTACTTAAGTGATACTAAATCAGACGCAAACACCACTGGCAATTCAAGCATTAATAACCAGTTCCCCGCTCCAGAGACAACAGGTCCTCTGCCAGCATAAACCTCACGGCTTCCTGTGAAGCCAGCCCCATCCCTGCTCCTGCCACCCTGCTCCGCGTCGCTGACACTGCGCACATCAGCCCCACGGACAAGCCTTTGGTTCAGTTGTCACAAGCATTTTAATTTTTGTGGCTCAGCCTAACAAGGAGGTTGCATTTTGCAGCAGTGGCACCCACGTTGGAGAACGGCCAGCACCCGTCCCTGTTCTCCCCAACGGCATTTTGCCCCACGTCTCCACCTCGGGCAGTGATAGGTGCTGGGAGATGGCTGCAGCTGAGCCGTGCCTCCCGCGGGGCCAGAGGAACAGGGCAATGGCACATCTCACAGAATCACAGAATAGTAGGGGTTGGAAGGGACCTCTGTGGGTCATCTAGTCCAGCCCTCCTGCTGAAGCAGGGTCACCCACAGCAGGCTGCACAGGACCTTGTCCAGGCGGGTCTTGAATATCTCCAGAGAAGGAGACTCCACAGCCTCCCTGGGCAGCCTGGGCCAGTGCTCC
>Ga0065711_1030290_pt1 | contig 33004 bp, 21 predicted proteins | sample Hoacrofraction12_FD_59098 | JGI IMG/M metagenome (GOLD analysis project Ga0065711, IMG submission 59098) | Hoatzin crop microbial communities from Cojedes, Venezuela - Epithelial fraction 12 v2 (version 2) | ecosystem: Host-associated > Birds > Digestive system > Esophagus > Crop | place...
GACCAGGTTGGACAGGGCTCTGAGCAACCTGATCTAGTTAGTGGTGTCCCTGCTCGCTGCGGGGGGGTTGGACTAGATGACCTCTAGGGGTCCCTTCTGACCCAAAACTTTCTATGATTCTATGATTCTAGGATTCTATTTTATTTCCATTACCCAAACTGTGTCACTTAAAACTAAGTCAATATGACAATTCGTAAATTTATTTCCAGGTATTTTTGCCCTTGTCTCACCATGGTCAGTTTATTTTCAGGAATTTTTTGCCTTTTCTTCGCTGTTTCTTTTTGAATTGTTTGTAGAGTTAATCATCAGATTTATAGATCTTTCACTTACTTTTATAAAAATTACTTTGCCACCATCCTCCACAAGTGGAAGAGCAAGGATTACGTAAAGCTGACCCGGAAATTCAAGAGTCAATGATAAAAGCAGTAAACACTGAAGGATTAACTCACTAGCATGAATTTTTAATGTAAATGAAACAGGAGTCTAACAGATGTTTTTGCTCTTGCACAGATTTATTCAGCTTATTTGGTGTCTCATGTAATATTTGCACATAATCTTAACTGTCACACTGAGATTTTGTATGTATTAGAAAACCTTTAAAGATGTCAATGAAACTTTTCTTATAAGCATATTGTCTGTTAACACACACAAACTTTAGAACTTTCATTCATATTTTTTAAACTCTTTTCAAACGTCCTCTGTTGAATGTATGTGCTTAAACTGCATAGAATCATAGAGTGTTTTGAGTTGGAAGGGACCTTTAGAGGTCATCTAGCCCAAGTCCCCTGCAGTGAGCAGGGATATCTTCAACTAGACCAGGTTGCTCAGAGCCCCGTCCAACCTGACCTTGAATGTTTCTAGGACTGGGTCTTCACTACCTCTCTGGGAAAACCATTCCAACGCTTCACCACCCTCACTGTGAAAAATTTCTTCCTTCTATCTAGTCTAAATCTATCCTCCCCTAGTTTGAAGCCATTACTCCTTGCCCTGTCGCAAGAAGGCCTGCTGAAAATATTTTCCTCGTCTTTCCTATAGGCCCCCTTCAGGTACTGAAAGGCTTCTGCAACTTCTCCCCACAGCCCTGTCTATACTGAACAGCCCCAACTCTCTCAGCCTTTCCTCATAGGAGACACGCTCCAGCCCTCTGATCATCTTAGTGGCCCTCTCTGGACCCCTTTCCAACAGCTCCATGTCCTTCTTGTGTTGTGGGCTCCAGAGCTGGATGCAGTATTTTAGGTTGGGTCTCACCAGAGTGGAGTAGAGGGGCACAATCATCTTCCTCGACCTGCTGGCCACACTTGTCTTGATGCAGCCCAGGATACGACTGGCCTTCTGGGCTGCAAGTGCACATCGCTAGCTCATGTCCAGCTTTTCATCCACCAGTACCCCAAAGTCCTTCTCAGAAGGGCTGCTCTCAAGCTTTTCATCACCCAGCCCATAGTGATAGTGGGGGTTGCCCCAACCCAGATGCAGGACTTTGCACTTGGCCTTGTTCAACCTCATGAGGTTCACGCAAGCCAATCACTCAAGCTTGTCCAGGTCCCTCTGGATGCCATCCTGTCCTACTCGTGTATCAACTGCACCACTTAGCTTGGTGTCATCTGCAAACTTGCTGAAGGTGTACTTGATCTCGTTGTCGAAATCATTGATGAAAATGTTAAACAGCACCGGTCCCAGTACAGAACCCTGAGGGATAACACTTGTCACTGGCATCCATTTGAACATCGAGCCGTTGACCACTAGACTCTGTCTGTGATATTCCAACCAATTCTTTATTCACTGAACAGTCCACCCATCAAATCCATATCTCCCCAATTTACAGAGAAGGATATTGTGAGAGACTATACTGAAGGCTTTACAGAAGTCCAGATAGATCACATCCATAGCTCTTCCCTTCTCCATTGAACTAGTCATGCCATCATAGAAAGCCACTAGGTTGGTCAGGCAGGACTTGCCCTTGGTGAAGCCATGCTGGCTGTCTCAAATCACCTCCCTCTCCTCCATGTGCCTTAGCATAGCTTCTAGGAGTATCTGTTGCACAATCTTCCCAGGCACAGAGCTGAGGCTGACAGGTCGGTATTTCCCAGGGACATTCTTCCCACCCTTTTTAAAAATGTGCACAATGTTTCCCTTCTTCCAGTCATCAGGGACTTCACCTGACTGCCATGACCTTTCAAATATCATGGAGAGTAGCTTATCAATGACATCAGCCAATTCCCTCAGGACTCTGGGATACATCTGGTCAGGCCCCGTAGACTTATGTATGTTCGTGCTTCTCAGGTGGTCCCAAACCCGGTCTTCCTTTACAGTGGGAGGGACTTCGTCCCTCTGGTGCCCATCTTGCAGTCCATCAAATGGGGAGTGGTGAGGAGAGAGGCTGCCAGTGAAGACTGAGGCAAAAATGTTAACTCATCCTTCTCCCCATCTGTTGATATGTGGTTGCCATTTTTGATCATCGGTGGGCTACGCTTTCTTTAACCTTCCTTTTCTGGCTGACATATGTGTAGAAGCTCTTTTTATTCTTTTCATCCCTTGTCAAGTTCAGCTCCAGCTGTGCCTTGGCCCTCCTGACCTCATCCCTATACAACTGGGCAGCATCCCTAGACTCTTTCCAGGAAGCCAGTCCCTGCTTCCACTGCCTGTGCAGTTCCCTCTTGTCCATTAGTTTGACCAGCTGGTCTCAACTCAGCCATTCCTGTCTCTCCCCTTCCTTGCCTGACTTCTTACACATGGGCACTGAGAGCTCCTGCGCTCTGTGAAAAGTATCCATAAAGATCTGCCAGCTCTGTTCTTCCCCCCGTCCCTGAGGACCATTTACCAGGGATTCCTGCTGACTAACTCCTTCAAGAGCTGGAAGTCAGCTTTCCTAAAATTTAGGGTCCTGACTATACTCCTCGCCTTTCGCATACCCCTCAGGACTGTCAGTGATCACTGCAGCCCAAGCTGCCTTCAGTCTTGACGTCACTATGAGCTCACTTGCATTGGTGAGTATCAGGCCCAATATTGCATCCCCTCGGGTAGGGGTGTCAGTTACCAGGTTTAAAAAATTATCATCAATGCATTCTAGAAATCTTCGACATTGCCTGCAGCTCGCCATGCTACTTTTCCAGCAGTTGTTGGGGTGGTTGTAGTCCCCCAGCAGGATGGGAGACTGTGAGCACGAAGCCTCCTGGAGGCGGAGGAAGAAGGTTTTGTCAGTAGGCTCCACTTGAACAGGCAGCCTGTAGTAGACACCCACAACCAGATTCCCTTTGTTGCCTCTCTCTCTGATTCGTACCCATAGGATTTCGTCCTGCTTGCGACTATTCTTCAGAGACAGCTCTTCACGTTGTATTGATTTCTTGATGTAGAGGGCAATGCTTCTACCCCTTTTTACCCACCTGTCCCTTCTGAACAGCCTGTAGCCATCGATAGCCACCCTCCAGTCATGGGATTCATTCCACCAAGTTTCAGTAAGGGCAATCAGATCATAGCTTTCTAGCAACATGGTAGCTCCCAGCTCTTCCAGTTTGTTTCCCATGCTGTGTGGGTTTGTGTAGAGGCACTTCATCTGGGCTGTTAGCCATGTCACCTTCACAGAGGAAAAACCGTTGTTCCCCTTGGGATGTTTAACAGCAGCTTCCTTGTTGGCATAATTAAAATTAAATAGTTTTTTTTTTAAACATACACCTATACATGCTGCTTTTTTTTGGCTTTGTTAGTAATACTGGTTGCATTTCAGAAATAAATGTACTCTTTTTTGAAATCTATTCCCATTTTTTTATATAAGTATATAATAGCTGTAACACTATAACTATATTGTTACTTCCAACTGAATTTTTCTTGTTAGGTTTCATTACTCTCACTGTTTTTAACATAGCACATGTGAACAGTAGATTTTTACAATTTAAAAGGATATTCCACCTCATCTTTTTCTCTTTATCTTATTGCATAAATGTTTTTTCAAAAAACAGTCTTAGCTCCTTGACACATAGCTTTTAAAGCAATACTTTTGTTAACTTTTTTTTCTACATCATTAATTTCCATAGTTTATGCATTCTTGCACTTTTGTACTTGAATCCTGTCAGTGACGTAATCTCTTTTAAACAGGGCTGATACTCCGCACTCTTACTGCATTCAAATCCAGGAATAAGGACAAAATTATGAAAATAAAGGTTTAGAGTTTTGAGTGGTTCAATTGTTAGAACAGGCTATTTCATTTTTGAGACTATGATTTTTTTTTTTAACATTTGTTTGGAAGTACTTATATGAAGTAATACTTTGGAAGATCAGATTTTCATTTCTTGGCTTTACTATAAATGTACATGTGCATTGAATAAGAAATTAAACAATTTATTCTAAATCTTGCTTCTGAATCGTATATTCTTTTATAAAGCACACATGGAACTCAAAAGATGGATATGTGTAAATCTTTCTAATCTTTTCAAAGCTACAACAACATGTAGGTTTTTGTATAATATTTGAGGTTTTTACCTCATTGAGAAGTACAACATGCTTTTATACCTTTTCGCAAATAAGGATTTTAGAACTGTATGTGGTAGCAAAAACTTTTTATCTGAGATATTGTTCAGAACTTTAAGTATGGCCCAACTTGCACATTTCTTTCCAAAGACACAAAGTGCATCAGAGCAGGAAAATGATTGAGTATGTTTCTAATGTCAGTAAGAGAGACTCAACTTTTCTAGCTTGAAAAATAATGTTTATATCCCTTGGCTCCCTTGACTTTCTCAGCTGAATAAAACGTCCTTTAACATTCATGAAATAATCTAAGTGTGCTCACCAAACAAGAGAGCTTGAAATGTCAAAATATTTGCAGAAAAAAGTTATGCCATGAAAAAACATGTTGAAATGGTATCACCTAGCAAACTACTCTTGAAAAACATTGCAGAAATGACTGTACATTAATTATCTTGTCCATCCAGTGAGACAGCTGGCAAATCCATGGTAAAGAAAAGTTAAGGTCAAATGTTTAGTTTAGGTGACAGAATTAAGTAATCCTTAACTAATAAATAAACAAAAAACCCCTAATTAATACCGAGGACAATGTGTTTTGAAAGGACTATACAGTGCATTTAATTAAAAATAACACTAAGGTAACCAAGCTGAAGTGTTAATCAAAGGTGTCTTTTTGGATTTCGCTACTCATGTGGATCTTCAGTATCTATTACTCTGCTTGGGATCTAGATCCTGGAACATTCACCTAAAGGCAGGGACTTAATTTAGATATTCTCATCCATCAAGAACAGTGGCACTATCACCTACCTCTTCACAATTATCTCATTATTATAGTGGGGTACTTGAGTATTATTCTGCCTGTCTTGACTCTAAAGTCAATTCCATGACATTCCTGTCTTTCTCCTGTTCAAAAGTGATGAAAATTAAACAGGGAAGGGGATGCAAAATGCATGAGGTAGAAAAAAAGATCTCACCCTTCACTGTTTTTCTAGAATAGGGAGATGACAGAACAAGACAGTGTCCATCTCTATGTTATTCTCTTTTCACAGATGAATGTGTTGCAAATATTTTTAACAGAAAGTCTTAGTCTGTTTATAACTTTTTTTTTTTTTCTTTCCTTTTTTTTTTTGTTGCCTTACCCCATCCTCCCATTATGGACTAAAATGTTTGCTTGCTACAGTTTTGGACATATGAACAAACAAAAATTTATAGCAACGTGGTTCTCTGGTATCTGCACAGGCAAATATTGGCTGAAAAGAGTGACAGGAAATATTTTACTCTTCTCTGGTTAATCTGTAGGCAAATGATCAAGTATTTTATCTTTAAAAAACAAGTTGTGACAGTCTACTAAAAGCTATTGTCCTCTATTTATAGGCTTCAGATACAAGTGCTATATTCTCGAAACCCCCTTTTTTTTTTTTCCAGTGCTGTCATAATCTTATAGACCTACCAGACTTAGATTTCTCACTGGTTTCAAAAATAACAAATCCAACAAGGATTCTTTGTCACTTTATTATATTAACCAGCATACTGAAGAAAACCCTGGAAAAAACGTAATAGTCACTAAGTCAGACAGAAATTGAGGTTAAGTAAATCTGCTTGTGCTCTTCAGTGGGAAAATGCTTAACATTTTTTTTATGAGAATAATTATCTTGTAGAACAGCTAGCGAAGAAATTTCTCACAGTAGATTAACCTTCCTTCCACCTTAGGGGACAGAGAGCAAGACATATAAAACATGATGGTACAGTTGAGTTATGAAGACAGCCTGAATATTGGAAATGGTAACTTCTCCTAAACTCTCTTTACAGTTCTCTCTCATGAGACTTCTCTCACCTCTGAGGGACATAACATAGAAAAAATCCAGATGCTCTAGATTGCTCAGAAAAACCCCGCATCTAATTCTGAGCAGACACAAAATCTCAAGTCTCTTAGAAATATGTGCTTACTGTTGACAGAGTCAGAGAGAATTATGATACTTTCTGAAGAATTACTTTGGCTTAGATATGGGCAGGAAGATGTAGTGGTCAGAACCAAAATGACTTTTTAGCAGTGCTGACAGTTGAGTCCTCAGTAATGGTTATTTTTGGTCTTAGACACCTAATAACGTGTCTCCTTTGTTGTCCTTTTATAATTTTCATTTTTATTCTTGACAAAGTCAAATTCGTCACAGAAGCCATGCCGATCTTTTCATTCACTCTTGTGTACGGGAGAAGAGTGGGAAGGAAGGATTTCACTGTACGAAATCACACAATGTATGACAGACCCTGCATGGTGTGAATGTCATCATTTTTCTGGAATTGACAATAATGGAAATTATAGAAGGGAAAGGGGTGTTTGAAACAATGCAAGATTGCAGAAGAGACTGGAAATGAAATAAAAACACAATCAAAGCATGTCATAGAAAACAGTAACGAAAGCAGTAAGGAAAAGACAGCCACATCCTGAAACTGCAGAATAATGAAGAACAATTATGCATGGCCTGATATTTTCAGTCTATGAGCTGTGGAGGCAAAAAAACCCAATCAGTATTGACACTGAATACCACTGAATATTGATACACCTGCTTTCATGGAGGAGGAAATCTATCGACAGTAGTTATACTAATTTCCTGTAAAGGTAAGAATCTATTATGCTAAGGATTAAAATGTCTCAATGGCAGGGAAGAGCAGAAATAATTATTAAATAAAACATATTAAAATAATTCATTATAATTAAAGTGAAAACTTGAAAGAGCTTTCTGAAATGAGGCTGCTACTGTCCTTATTTTCTTTTACTCAGGTTCAGCAGACAACAGAGTGATAAAAAGTGGGTTTAGTTTGTTTCATTGCTTAATATAAAGAGAGGAAAGTGTCCTCTCCATTTTCAAGCATATATCCAAAATTAATGTACAGTCTTCTATATGTTATACCTATAACTCATATAATACATTAACAAAGGCACTTTTATTGATAGCTTTTAACTGAAAGAAAAAAGAATGATTTTCTCAATGTAAAAGCATATCAGATGTAATAAAACTTGTTCTTTTCTAGAGCAAAAGAAAGAAAAAAAACAAAAAACATGATGGACTTTGAATAACACCTCGATGGTAGTGCTATATAATTGCTTTCCATCTCTTCTGTCAGCAGTGAAGCTTCAAAACATTGATCAAAGATGATGACTAACACATAATGCTTCGGCTGCAGCACATTGTTACAATTCCTCTCCCACATAATAATAGTTGCATGAGCCAGCATAAAGATGAATATTTTTTCTTAAATGGTGTTTCAACCCAGACAGATAGGATTAAAAGATTCTGACAGGAATGAGCTGTATTAGAACATCAGTGTCAACAGATATATCAGGGGCAGTTTCTTGAAATTGATAAAAATACTCTGAACATTTTACATTACTACACAATGTAAAAGCATTACTCACTGTCAAGCCCATGCTCCACAGAGAAGCCATGTTAAGCCTCAACTGACAAATTGCAAACTGAAGCTATCTGAAATTAAAAGTATTAGTTGATGACATAATGTGCTTATTACCTTACCTTCTGTGATTTAATACAACTTGTCATTAACAATGTTGAATTTCAATGGTGCTATTGAGTAAAAGTTGGTTAAGAATTGCTAAAAGTTTTGTGAAGATGCTGATTCATCTGAACCAATACTACCATGAGAATGTGTGATATAATTAACGAATTATGCAGGTGGAAACTAAAAAAGAAATATGTTTAAAGAGTAAAGAAGATGAGTTTTCATGTGGGTTGATATTTTACATTTTTAAATATGAGTTTACTTTTTAACTAAAAGTATAAACACTCAAAAAAATCAAAATGAAAGTAAAAACAGAGCTAAAATTTTTGGACAATGGGAAGTAAGTCTTTGAAGCGTGATAGCTTGGAAATTTTTAAGCAATCTCTTAACATAATTTACAAAACTCAATTTCTATGGTTATTAAAACTTCACAATTATTTCTAATTCATTTACAGATCAGATTAGTTTAAACCTGTGAAATTATTTTTTTTTTTCCTTCAGGTTCAGTTACAAACAGCTAACTATAATGTAGTATGCTATAAAGAGATTCTCATTACGGTTCTGGGAAATGTTATTAATTCAATTTGTAAATATAATGTAGATATATGACTTGCAAGAAATTCAAACTCTGAGTCAATAAATCATAGAATACACCACAGAAATTATTTACTAAAGCATCTAGAATATACAGGAGTATAAGGACTCTTGAATGGTTTTGGTAAAGCAGTGCATTGTGGAGGAAAAAAATTGGAATAACCCATAAAGACTGTATTTTAACATAAACGTATTAGTTGCTTTCCAGAATTCAGAAAAGTATTGGGAGGTTTTTAAGAAAGTAAAGTTCAAACATCTCAACTGGAACCTAACAATTTTAATGAAGAAAATAAAGCTAACATTGAACCCTAGAAAAAGAACTAGTCAGAAATACCTTGCTCTGCCTAATACTTCCAGATATTGTGACACATACCTTACTAGTTCTATTTGCATGTACAAGTATTCGTGATGAGGGAAAATTTGCTGGATACTCTTTTTCTAAAGCATTCACAGGAGTTTAATTACTTGAATTGAAAAATAAATTTTTAATTTCTTTGCAGTGTGATTTTCAAGCAGTACTCTTTTTGCAAAAAGGACTGAAAGAATTCTAGTACTACCTTTCCTAAATTAAAGATTGAGCAATATCCTGTCATTTTCTTCGATTAATCTTTTTCCTGAAAGCTGGAATTTATTTTGACTACTTACTGTATATTGTTTGATACATGTAGTACTCTTTTCTCATTGCTAAAGAGATAAAATGGTGATACGTGTTTGCTCCTGAAGCACTGGGTCAAAGAAAAGCTCATTTTGGCAAAGAGCCCAACAAATGTGTTCTGGAATCTTTCGCTTTCAGTTCGCATCGGCATAGGATCAGATAACGAACAATCCATTATGAAATAAGTTAGTTAAATTTGTAGTGCATAGATATTTCTGTCATAAAAAACAAGTTCACAGCATTACCCATATTGTCAAGTAAAAGGGCAAGGAATCACTGACTTTGGACTCTGGACTCATATTTAGATATGGTCGTGTGAGTAAGGTTGATGTATACTGCTGCAGTGACACAGAGACCCTTCTTTCCTATAGACTCCTCCTCATCAGGTACAATGAATCAAAAAGCTAGGGACTACAAGTCTGATATTTTTCATAAATAATTACCCTATGTTAGATTCAGTGTTATGCAGTGTGACACAACTTGACAGTGTTATTTTGCTAATTCATGATGCTTGAACTCAGTCTTCTCAGAAAATAATGATTAATGTGAAATGGAATGCTTAATCCCACTGTATTTAAGGTTTTCCTGAATTGTTTGACTGGCATCTACTATTCCTAATCTTTGACTAAGACTTCAGGACTCAAAATATGTTGTAAACTTCCTAAGGTTAAAATGTACTATGATTTTGTATGTTATATTGTTGGAAAACTACATTGTCTTGCTTCAGCTTTCAGTAACAAAAAATTCTTAATGAAATTAATAGATTTTCAGGATGTGCAGGTCATTTTCTTTTTTTTTTTTCTTTTTTCCAATTCAATTTCTATGCTTCTTGCAGCATGACAGGATGACTAAGCATCCACTTACTGCTTTTTCTACCGCAAAAGTAGTGTTTGGTCACTTTCTGAGGAATTTACACTTCTGTACAGGATTTTGGGCAAAGTAACTGAAAATACAGACACTGAACATGTTCTCATGAAATCTAGCTCTTCCAGATAGAAAGCAGCTTTTTTATGCTGAATATACGTGGTTGCTTTGTTCTCTAATCTCATACAGTACATCTAACTCTGGAAGACCCAAGAAATCCCTCAAGACCCTGATCTCAGACAAGGGTCCTGACATTTATGTTGTATTTTTCCTCCTCTTTTGGTCACACAATAGAACAGAATGCAGTCAAGAATACAAGATAAATAAATCTGAAATTTACTCATAGGTGAGCAACAGGTGGGAGCAATTTTTTTTATATATAATAGCAGTGGTAAAGTCCAAAGGTTTATCTGAAAATCATGTGTGATCAAAGGCATACACAGGGTATATGTAGCCTATGAAACAGTAGAAAAAGAGAGTCAATTTGCCAAAAACATGTATTATTATATCCATGACACACATTTTAGCTTTCCTTCATTTGTCCTCATTCCTAAACAAATAAAGCTAACATTGCACTTCAGCCTCCAGGCTGAATCACATTGACAAAGAGAAGAAGGTTGCCGCCCTTACTTTGACCATGCAAAATATCTGTCCTAAAATATTAGTGGCATTCACAGTAGTTAGTTAGGGGCATTTGTCAAGTGCAATTGTGTCTCAAGGTACAGCAGAGCTGGATGGCATGTGGCACTACTTGTAAAGGAAGCTGATGAATCTCAGTCTGGAATGTTGTATCATGGGAAGTCTTCTGCTTTAATTAGTAGCCCACAGGGACTTAAGAAAATTGCTTGAGTTTACAAGAAAAGTAGCTTACCTGATTAAAGGAGAAAGAAAAACCATGCAAAACTCTTTTAATTATAGGCATTGTAGTTGCTATCTGTGGATGGACTTCTTGTTTTGAAATTATTAATGGATTTAGAAGTTCGTATCCCCTATGCCACTGTACTAACTGAGTTGGACATAAACTACCTGTAAGATTTCCTTAGTCCTACTCATACATCTTAGTAGGAGTTAAATTCACCTACTGGAATAACTATAAACCCACATAAAATTTTAAAATTTACTATCAATAACACAACTGTATTGAATAATAACAGACAAATATATATATGTGTATTGCACATCGCTGCAGAATGAATGGATTCGGTTTGATATGTTGACTACAAGGTGATTTAATGATAAGTTGGTTTCTCAGAAAAAATGGATAGTGAAAAATAATGAATGCTGACAATATTTGTAGCTATAGCTGGGTGGAGCTGTTTGCTATTTGACAATAAAGGTCAATTAAATTTAAAATTTTGGTGGGAATATAATAGTTTTGATCAAAATTGTCACTGGGAGATGTGTCATGGATTCAGGGGAGAATCTTTGATGAGAGCAGAAAACATCTGCATAGATTGTGTGGTAAGTGCACTCACTTGGTTTTCCTCAAAGTAACAAGTATTCAATTTGTTCGAACAAGAAAATTACTTCTATGAGGTACAGCAGATCCAGCAGAAAGAAATTCATCCTGGAAACTTGCATTAGCACAGTCAGGAAGGCATTTCACTTGGAGAATGGCAAAATAGTGAATGATGCCTAACTTTTCATATCTGAGTACCACAAGCAATAAACTGTGACTATCAACAACTGTATGATAGTCCTTTTTTTCTTTTGTCTTGTGTTAAGAGAATGAAAAATATTTTAGAAGGTCTTGGCTTTTTTTCTGATGTGACATAGGAAATATTCTTACCTCATGCAAAATATGGTTATGCACCTTTTCCAGTTGTCACAGATCAGAGTATTACAGCTTCCCATTCAGCTAAAGAGTCAGTTGTTTTGACAGAAATATGAAGAAGTGGAAAGAAAATGTGTGTGGAGAAAGTGATGAGGAACTTCAAGATTTAAACTTGGTTTAGGAGAACTGCTGCAGGATAAAAACTGTAACTTCTAAGTTGAGAGCTAAAATAAATTAACACAACTACACCAAACAGGATAGTCAGCTGCTACTCTTGTTGGCCTGAAATAAATTAGAACTGTGCACAGCTGTTGTAAAGCCAAATAAACACTGCTTAGCATATCAGTTCCCACATATCTAAGTGACAAGCCAAGCAGGATTTTGTGAGTACACAGTACTTTCCATAACTCTTTTTCTTGTTGAATTGCTTTAGAATACCAAGGTAGAACTGTTGAATTATAGATACTTTTTCTTACTATTTTTCCATCTAAGGACCAATACACAAAGAAAAATATCAGTGACTAATTACAATGTATCAAGGAAGCCTGGTTCCGACAGTAATATCCCTAATATTTTCACCATGAATGGTAGTCTGAAGCTTGGGAAATCACCACTGCAAGTTTATAAACATTTCACTAGTTACTGAAGTATTTCTAGTAGCTCATGTCCCTTTAGTTACAGTCTCATGCTTATTTACCCTCCCTATAGTACAGATGGTTGCATCACTCAGGATCTAGCTAGCAGAAAAATAAAATAGAAGCTTAGCTTAAAACTCATTTATACTTGGACAAGCACCTCTATAAATGGTACCTACTCAGCTCCATTGTTATGATCACCTATTGCCATTCAAACTAAATGTAATCAATCATTCTGTGAAAATCAAAGATGATTTTTTGTAAGCATCAACCTTGCAAAATCCAAGCATAGCAATAACATGAACAGGAAGAGTAGTCTAGCTAACATTTTTTATTATATGGAACGAAAAGCTATTCAGTGAAACAAGCAGCAACAGCCCAAACATGCTAGTGTCTATTTTTTGTTGTACTGGACTTCATAATGTTGTGTAAACCAAAGTGAATAATGGGTTGATTGCCAAATTAAAAGATCATGAAAGAAAATAAAAGGAGACAAAACAGGTAAAGCCAATATTAAAGCAGATAGTTCCCTTTCTTTTCTTTGGAAAATGAAAAATAAAACCAAAACCAAAACCAACTGTCCACTTAAAATTAGCACAGTTCAATTTGTAATATTTAATTACAAAAAACCCCACCTTTTAAATATGCTTTATTTTATTTCAGTATAGGGAATTTCAATTCTTTAGATGAATTCTGTTCAGGTAAATTTGACAATGAAGACTTCAGTTTGAAATGAAGACACGGCATGTTGCACTTCTAAACATTGAAAAGGAATCTTTCTAGAAGGCCGTGTATCTTCCATTACAGTACTACTTTAAAAATTTGTTGTGTGAATGTACATATAGTTCAATACTTCCCAAAACGGCATCTTTGTGCAAGTTGACTAATATGTTACTGCTATGGCTGAGTATACTTGACCACAGCTGGTATAGAAACCTATCCTGAAATAACCATGCTTTACGCTAAGTTTACACACTTAAGATGGCTAAACAGCTGCCTGTCAACAGAGAGTCAGACTAAACATTCCAAAGACAAAACATTATTTTAATTTCCTGATAGGTAAGTAGTGTAAAAATGATTCTGGCCTCAGCTACAACAGTATTTTCAAAGTCACATCCAGTCTGCCTTTTCAGTGTTTCTGTAAGTGGGTTCCAAGTCAGTCAAGGACTTTAGCTAGAGCTTCCTTCACCTTTTCTTCAGCATTGGCACCCAAAACATCAAAGAACCCTAAATTTTTAAAGACTATCTATTAGTTGGACGTAAAGAAGGACTTTTTTCTTATTGGGTTTTCTTTTTTCTTATTAATATAGAGCTACCCAATGTGTTAGTGTGAATAAACTGTTTTGTAAACGGCTCTCCCCTTCCTTCTTCACAAGAGATGTGCCTCAGGTCTCACTGTCAGACCAACATTTTTAGTGAATTCCTAGACTGGAACATCAGTCCCTGCAATTCCCAAGCACAGGGATATCTATCTACAACTGCCTCTGGGGTGAAAAGGAATTGCCAGAATCAATGCCCTGTCAAACATGTAAGTCAGTCAGCAGAACTGAGGGCACAGCTAGTAGCAATGCTTCTCCTGAACACCAGAATAAATCAAGGCATCTTTGAAGGAAAAAATTTCTAAGAGTTGCCTGTTAAGAGGGTAAGTTATCAGTTTTATTTCAGATTCTTTTTCCAATAAGATATCTCAGTTTGCATTTTTCCAAACTGAATTTATCTGCCCATGTTTTTAATGTGACTACTGTAGATTTCATTAATAAGACAATATTTTGCAGCATGCATTATACAGATTTCATCATATGTAAAGTGTAAAATTGATAGCAATACTGCAATGATACCATGTCAGTGATAATATGAATGACCATTGATATTGGTTGCTACTATATGCCAATCTTTATTCTATCTATTTCGTAATCTGGAATTAAAATTTAGAATACTTTGTGAAATCCAAATCCACTTCATTTACTCCATCTCACAGAAAATTAATAAAAATACAATCAGAATGTCTGTTGCCAGCTTTGTTACCAGTAGTTTGATACCACTCTCAGCTCTTATTCTCCGTATCCATTTGTACACAATATTGAATCTTCTGAGGAGCAATGTTACACACTTCAAATAAAATTGTTGTACATTTTTTTTACTTTATCTATGAGAAATGTAGCATTTTTAATGAAATTTCCATAGTTTTTACAAAACCTCTTTATTTAGTGTAAGTAAGTATAGTATGGTATAATATTCTTCACTAAGAACATTTTTCAGACTGTATTTAATTCTATTCTACCTGTAGGAATGTTACCTATCTGTCAAACAGACAGCAATCTTGGTTGCCTGGTGATCAGCTCCCTACAGGGTCAGGTGGATTTTCTGGTTAAAGAGTTTGCTAATAAAAGGTGCACCTATTTTTTTTTTTTTTTCCTATTCTTTTCACCCACGACATAATTTAAAGTTTCAATCATCTGTTTTCAACCAAGATTTTCATCTGTATTTTTCAACTGAAAATGCATTTTCTTCATTTACATACAATCATTCAGTACATGGGTTACAAAGCCACTTGTGAAAAGGATCACACGTAGACAGTGCCATCGTTGACAATAATAAACTCTCTTTCTTCTTTTAGAATAGTACTACTGTTATGTAACTGGCTTGTGAAATTGTGCTTTCTTGGCTTTTTTACTTTCCAGCAAAGTTTTGGTGATAGCAAAGATCTGCTTTTCTGGGAACTCTGGCAGTAACCAAAACCAATTGTGTTTTCTTAACACTTCCGAGAATCATTCTATTAATTTGTCTGTAGAAATGTCTGAGCAAAGGTTTATTAGCATGCAGTTCAGACACTTTCAGTGTTGTGAACCTAGGAGCATTGTCTTCATTTGAATTCTAGCTAGTAAAAAGTTGCAAATTATTTCATTGGTGATGAAATGGTATTTTTCTAAATGAACACTGTAAGTGCTATGCACATTTATGATGCTATGTTAGTGCTACGGACAGTGATGACTCATCTGAGAACTGGTGACTCAATTTTTTAAGATACACTGAATGTTTTCACTGATCTAGATATTTGTTTGGTTTATCTCATCAGATATGACTAAAAAAGCAATACTTCATTTCCCTTTCCATAGCACTGTTCATTCTCCTCACCTGGTGTCTGTCACATTTAAGTCTAAAAATGAAAATAAAGTGATGACGCATAGTTCATCTGCAATGCATTTGGAGAACATAATTGTTGAAACAACACGATCATATTTATTTGCTCCTTTTTGAAAAGCTTCATTAGCAAATTTTATTGTCTAGATAATCAACAAAGATCTTATGTCTGAGAGATGACATTCGCTAATAAAACACTACATATCTTTTCTGTCCCAAATTTGCCCTATTTCTGCCTCCTTAATTACAGCAGAAGTGTTTACTAAATGACTGAAAAGGCCATTCCCAGCTATTAGTATCAATACTTGATAATGCTATATACCAGCGCTTCTATTTTGGTAATTTTGATAGAAATTATCATGTCACAGTTTAATACTTGTGATAAAAGTATTTGTTAACTAATACTCTTCTTAGGACAGTTCTGTTCTCACTATTATATTGTACTCTGACAGATTCTCTCTCACACCTCCAAACTACAGAACAAATAAGCATAATTTTTGTAACATAATACCTCAATAGTGTCTAAACACTTCTTATTGGCATCTTCATTTTGACTATCATATATTATATTCTACACGATACTACTGAAGTGAAACTTTTTCATAGTAATTGGAGAAAATGTTTTGACCTTAAAGAAATATTTTGACAAGACAAAATGTAATACTTTAATAATATTTTTTTTCAAAAAATTATTGACATTTCGTATTTTGGTTCAAATTCATGATGCAACAAATATGCAGTTTCATCCAGCTCCATTAAGATCTTGGCTTCATTTTTTTTTTATTAATACGCTTTCTTGAGTAATATTTTAGTATGCTCTTCGACGTCTTTGATTCATGCTAATGAGTTGTTTAACAGAAGACTCATAAATCATATCCTCAACTTACTAACATTCACCCTTACCTACCTTTCTGATTTCAGTGTTAATGGAGAGAAGTTGCGTTTTAAGTTTTACAGAAACTCTCAGCTCTAGATTAGGAAAAAATTACACACTAGCATCATTGTCACTGCACTGTCTGAACAATAATTCAGGCTTTTCTTATAGCTGCAGTTTCTCACTTTTTTGTCCTCCAGAAAGAATTTATAATATCCCACATGAGCAACCTCCTCAAAAGATGGAACCTATGTTCTTCACCCTGGAGTTTCAGCAGCTACTTATTTTTTTTCTGTCCTACTATTCCAATATTATTCCAGTCCTAATTTTCAATGATTTTTCTAACTTCACTGTCAAACTCACCAAAGCTGATTTTTCAGTTCTTTCTTACATGTATCTGTCTCTGCTTTTCATTACAAAGTTCTGATGTCTCTCAAAAGTAAACCAGCATAATTAGCCTCTGTCCAATTTAGTTAATTCCTATATCAACCTTGCAAATTTATTTGAAGAAAAAAAAAAGACTTAAAAATGGCAGAATATAAAACAAATAGGAAAAAAAGAAACTTGGCAAGTAATTTTTTACCTTCCAACCTCACTCAAGCTCTCAACATATCAAATATTTGTTGCTGTGAATGTCAGATTACCTTTTTGTCATTGTTAAACGTGAACACTTCAGGAGCAGTCTAAAGAGACATGGGTTATTAGTGAACAGCGGAAATCTGATTCAGAGTTTTAATTAGTGACTGCTACACATACAAATAAACAGACCAAGTTTAAACCTGTAAAATGTAAAACTTCAGAACTTTTTCCGTTATTGCCTTATACTGTACTTTGTACCTTACTGGAGACTTCAAAACACAATAACTACCAGGGAAAACTGATACTAGATTTTCATGAGATTTAGATATTGCATGTAGTAGTTAGATAGTATATGCCATATTTTTTTATTATTTTTCAATAGTGAAGCTGGGAACTTGACTAAGCTTATATTTGAAGTTTGTTTGCAGATGACCTACTAAAGATTTCTGGAATTACTTCACTTCTGTATTACTGAGTGAAGAATTTAGTTTAAGGTCTTTCACCAGATTCTTTATGAAAGTCATAGAAAATAAAGTTTCTCCAGTATACATGCCTCTTTGCATAATTTTAATAAGCATGTTTAATAGTGTCCTGTAAAGACACCATGCAAATATTGTATAATTGTGTTTAAGGCCTTTTATTATTTCATGTCTAAAGTTAGGTACAGCTAAGATTTAAAGATGGAGTTGGGTTTTTTTCCTATTCCCCATTCTCCCTACTTAAGCTGAGAAATATATCCCTAGTGTATGTGGGATTTTACAGGCAAATATTAAAAGATAGGAAATAACTATCAAAGGTGACCATCACTAAGGAGTGAATGAAATATATGATGTAGCAAACAAAAGATGTTTGGCACATTCATATACTTCCTTTGGCAGTGGCCATGGCTAGAACAGAAAAGTGGTTAAGTGTGTGCAATAGACTGTGATCATCAAGGGGGCTAGATTTATCATTCTCAGTTGTGATAAACTTATGTGAAAAGTGAATCACATGTACGCTTTGGAGGAAGTGAGATGTTGCTTCTGAAGTATGAGACACACTTAAGATACAGGAGTTTGCAAACAGTGATATGAAGTGTAGACAGACATCCCTGCTGACCATCCTGGAAATCTGAAAGGGCAAAAAGGATAGTGGGAGAATTATTTACTTCTGTTTTGTCCTACCAAGTTCCTACTTGTCCTGCTGTACTTCATTTAGGAACCATTATTTGTTCTAGCTTCTATTCACAAACCTTCTTTTGAGCTCAAAAACTTCTTCAGTCTTTCTTAAGGTATGGGTACATATAGCTAGTACTAGTAGCTATGTTCTGGTTTGGCAGCAGCCGGCAACAAAAGTGCCACGCGGCCGCCCCTCCCCCCACCAGGGTGCAGAGGAGAATGGAAAGATACAGGCAGAAAACTGGTGGGTCGGGATAAGGGCAGTTTAACAGAACAGCAAACAAAGGGAACAGTAACAACGACGATACAGACAAGCAGAAAACACAACACAAACCGCACAACCCAGAGAGCCGTTCTCCCGGATCGCACCGCCGCTGAGCCCTCCCGAGCCTCGAGTGAGTTCCTCCCGCCCAGCTCCCCCCCACCGGAACCCAACATGACGGCACATAGTATGGAATACCCTGTTCTGTTTAGCCAGGTGGGGTCAGCCTGCCCGGCTGTGCTGCTTCCTGGATTCTGGTCAAAATTAACCCTGTCCTGGCCAAACCCAGGACAAGCTAGTAGTGCTAGGTACAGGTAACTAGTTAGCTAGGTGCAGGTAACTAGTCCACTAGCTAGACTACCTCCAAAACTTAGCTAATCAGTTGTTGAAGGCTATCTCAGAAACTTTGACAAACTCTAAAACATACCTTATTGAGACAAGATGTTCCTTGTAGGTGTTTAGCTGACAAGTGGAGGACGCTGAGTCACCTCTTACCAGCAGAACAAACCCTTGGTATCTTTTAACCAAGGATGTGCTGGAGTAATTGGACCTTGAGAAGGACAGTTAATCAGGATGTTTTATGTATGTCAAAAATTTGGCAGAAGAACTGAGAATGCTTGTATCCCTAGACGAACTACCCTCACTATAATACTAAAAATTACACACCCTGAGCTGGAGACTCCAGCCCAAGCAAAGACCCTTACCCACTGAGTATGCCTAGTGAATTTTAGGAGTACTGTTATCTTTAAATCAAAGCGAGAAAAGAACTACCCAATAGTACTTAGGAGGGTGTGGGTAATAGGTGGTACTAACATTTTTTAACATACTTTATTTTATAAATATGCGAAGTGATTCTAAGTGGGTGTGGTTGATTTGTGGGAAACCACGGAGCACCCAGGCTTGTGCAGCCCTGGAATAGGGGAAAGCAATGTCTCTCCTGCATGTGTGATCATTGACCTATTGCACACTAGGCAAAGAATCTGTCTTTTTTGGACAATAGGAAGAGAGTATCAGGAGCTGAATCTAAGCAAAAGATGCCAAAAAATAGTAAAACAGGTGCTGCTGGTATGTCAAGGGGTTAATGTCTAAAGCCAAAATTAATAAACAACAATGTAAAGTCTGTAAAACCAGAGAAAATGGTGAAAAGGATTAATTGATAAGAATTATTTATCCAGAAGGAGGAAGCAGGGGAAAAACACTGACTGTAAGGTAAAGCAAAGCATGTGATTTGGGCTGTTTGGAGGTCCCTGGCAAGCAGCCCTGTCCTGACCTGCACAGTATGGAGCAGAACAACATACCTATTCTGATCACAACACAGGTGTCTGAGGATTTTACAGTCAGGGGACCTGGAGTTTTTCCTGTAATATTGGTAAGCCAACACCATGTTTCACACTTATAGTGAATTCAGGGAGAAACATCTACACCATCAGCTGAAACACCTAGCTGTTGATAGCTATTGATTTAAAAGAAAGGTCATCCTCCGGTCCACTTTGTGTTGAGGTAAAGCGAGTTTCTTTGTATTATTCTTTGAGCTTCATGGGCATGTCACTCTTGCCCATCTCCCCTGAGCCTTATTCCAGTTGTAGAGGTTTATTCAGTGAGTCTCAGTCAGCCCCTAGGTGTTTAGTCACAGCCTGGGTTGTTCCAACACAGGGCAGTGTGAGAAGTACCCCTGGACAGCACCAGAAAAATTTACATATATTATTATCACTATTTCTGGTTCTTGATCTTCTTTTTACCAGCCTTGTCACTTCAGATAAAGAACCTGCCCTTATTTTTTTTATTTTTTTCAGTTTCAGCTACATCCATACCTAGTTTGATGGTTTTGTTATCACTATGTGGGTGACAGTAGTGCAGAGCGTTACTGGCACAGTCACCCCTGTAGTGTTGTCCTTGGACAAGCACACTCCCAAGGTGACCCAGTGCTCCCTGCAGGAATCTGTGAGGCTCAGCCCTTTCCTGTTGCTCCCTTTACACACCTGTGAGATCCAGCTCTCCTGCATGACACTGACTTTAACCTCTGTCAGCTTCTAAGACTGCTATTTGTCATGTCCAGCCATTTCTCATTTCCTTTCCTGCAGATTCTCACATCCTGTTCCGTTAACTTAGCTTCAGCCCAGGGCCAGGTCAGCAGTCCACTTGCCTGCCTGCAACATTTGACGAGTTATACTGCCTTGACCCCAGGCAACAGCTAGGCACCCACACAGCCACTTGCTTGGTCCACCCCCACTACTGGACTAGGGAGTAATTAGGAAGACCAAAAGCAAGAAAATTCATAGGCTAAGATAAAGACAGTTCAATAACTGAAGGAAAGAGGGATCACTCCCACCCCCCAAAAAAAGACACCGCCTCCTATTTTTTTTGTTGCTGAGCATGACTTTATATGGCCTGGAATGTATATGGCCTGGAATGTGTCTTTGGCTGTTTCAAGTCAGCTGTCCCTGCTGTGTTCCCTCCCAGATGCATACCCACTCCTGGTCTATTCACTTGGTGGAGAGGCAGAGTGAGAAACAGAGAACGTCTTGAAACTGCAAGTAATGCTCAGCAACAGTGAAAAAATAGAAGTGTTATAAACACTGTTTTAGCCACAAATTCAAAACACATCACCATATGGGCTGCCAGGAAGAAAATTAGCTCCATTCCAGCCACAGCCAGTAGAAGAGTGTTATGTAAGCATAACATAAGCTACAGAGGACATATGAGCACACAGGATAAATAATAAAATTAAGGCTGAGTTTCATTTTCCAGGTCTTTATGAACTTGTTTGTGGAAAAGCTAGACTTAGGAGAAAATCAAGCCTTTAGGAAAGGACTGTTTTGAGACCTGTGTACCATGAAGTTCAGCCATGTTTTGAGGGTTGTGTAAGATCCTGTTCAAAGGTTATTGTCTGGCTATCAGTATGAAGACGTGATTTATGTTTTTTCCTATACAGCTACAGAAGTGGGACTGAAATACCCTTACTCATATCAGAGAACTTAAAAGACATTATTATTACTTATACTTCCTTATTTTAAAATAATTCTGTTTTGAAGCTCATGGGTTCACCTGTACTGGTGATAGCATAGGAACTTCAAGTGGATGAAAATAAAATCTCCAAATGTCACCAAAATCGAGAGTAAAACTGCTTAGTGCCAAAGTAGCATTAAAACCAGGCATTCTTTATTATGGCACTGGATGCACAGGGGATCGCTCCTACTAACATGCGTGCCTTATGTCGCCTCGCTCCAAGCTTGTATCACCCTGTTACATACATGTGCTTTAAGTTTCCTGCAATGTTCATACATATTTATTCTATTTCCTGGAACGAATTACCATATTTGCGTAGTCGTTACACATGTGGCCTGGGTCTCTCTGGGGCTTCCATGGGGTCCTCGATGGTCTCTGGTGGTCCCCGGTGGCTGTAAAAGTGGTACTTCTTATTGTCCTTTCCATGAATTCTGAGTCTTTCCTTCCATATATGGTCATGAGTTGGCTCACTGAGAAGTTTATGGATTTCTCAAGTTCCTTACCTTGGTGTCTGCTCATTTATCTGCATTTTTTTAGGATGTGCTAGTTACATGTTCTTTGGTGCATTCTTGCCTGAGGTCTCTGATTGCCAGTCCTTTGTTTTCTGCTTAATATTTGTGAAATTCCCTATCACTCTTACGCATCACATACTCATCTTGTGCGTCATGTACCCACCCCCCCCCGTCCCCCGTACAGCTCATCATGTACCCTATTTTATAACACAAATGTTCTTTACTTGTTGGTATTACATCATTTTGTAGCACCTGAAAATATTTTAAGCTGACAAATCTTTGACATTACAGATGCAATAAAAATGGAAACTGGATTCTTCTGAAGTCTGTTACTACAGCTGCTTGTCTGTGGGAGTTCTGTGCAATATACCAAGATGCATAGATCTATGTTTGGTGTGGCTCAAAGGAACATCTTTCACAACCAGCATTTAGTTCTCCTGTTTGTATAAAAGACTTCCAAGAGTTCCTTTCCTCTGTAACTCATAGCCATTACTCTGTTGCAGCTTGGATCTTTTAATATGTTACAGTAAAGATATTTTGCTGAAAGCATACAATTGAATTGGGCATCTCACAGTGCACATTTCATTGCATTAATCATAAAGAATAATATGTTTCTATGCAGTGCTGTTTTAGAAGAAGAATATTTTGTCAAGGTTCAATCACTTGCCGCTAAAGCCTGGACTATAAATTGGCAGTGTTGTTCCACTGAAACGCTTCTGAGGCCTAAAGCACAGCTCTATTTTGTACATTATCCTTGGAACAGTATAATGATTTTGTACACTTTTTGTAAGAGGAAGACTGGTCTTAAAAGGTCCATGCTCTTTGAAACACTTAGGCTGGTAACTATTTGGATTTGTTCCTACACAGCATTATTTAAGAAGAAAATAGGTTCATTGGAAAAACATCAATGGCAAGCACAGAATTGTAGGGATTGGAAGGGACATCTGGAGATCATCTACGCCAACCCCCCCTGCCAAAAGAGGTTCATCTAGAGCAGGTTGCACAGGACCTCGTCCAGGTAGGTTTTGTATATCTCTAGAAGATGGAGACTCCACAACCCCTCTGGGCAGGTTGTTCCAGTACTAAGTCATCCTCAAAGTAAAGAAGCATTTCCTCACGTTCAGATGGAACTTCTTGTGCTGCAGTTTGTGCCCATTGTCACTTGCCCTGTCACTGGGCATAAATGAAAAGAGTTTGGCCCCATCCTCTTGACACCCAACCATGAGGTACAGAAGTATTTATAAGACCCCCTTTCAGCCTTCTCTTCTTCAGGCTAAACAAGCCCAGCTCCCTCAGCCTTTCCTCGTAGGAGAGATGCTGCAATCCCCTAATCATCCTCGTAGCCCTCCGCTGGACTCTCTTCAGTAGTTCCTCATCTTTCTTGAACTGGGGAACCCAGAACTGGACGCAGTACTCCAGATGAGGCCTCACTGGGGCAGACAATGTCTAATCTTAAAGTTTAAACTAATTCCTGAAGCAGTTCCATTTACTTCTGGTGGGTTGTGCAAGGTATGAATTTGTGCAGCATCTTTGGAGAAAAACCGTTCTTTGACACTATCAAAGTATGCAACATAGAACAAGACAACAGAATGGATACTGACTAATGGAGGGCCTTATTAACTTCTATGAGGATCTTAGTAATGAAAATGCCATTCTATGTATTAAAAGATTTTTTATGCATAAAAAAATAAAAATCAGTATTCTGCAATGCAAACAGATAACATGTCATTGAGCCAATACTAAAATCGTCAGCTCTTTAAACACTTTTCTTTTCCAAGAAATTCAATAAAATATTACCTCGTAAAAATTTTTTGTATTTAAGGTTAATTTACTTTAATTGAAATTCTTGGTCTCTCTTTCTAGTATCTCGTTATGAAAAGAAACTACCATAAATTTTAATCATAAATTAAATTAAAATGTATTTATATACCATGCCTAACAGTTCTTTGAAATATTACCTCAAAAAAAATGACTGAGTCATGCATCTCCTATAGGAGAAAATAAAAAGAAAAGAAAAGAAGTAGTCACAGTCCTCAAACAAGAATAGGTGACCACAAGCAGAAACTTTTACAAATTAGAGAATTTCAAATTAAGGTAGAAATAGTATGAATTAAGATGAAAAGATTCTGTGTAATGGGCTTTATGTCACGTGTACAAAATTATTATTCTAGTATGTAGAAATGGATAACAATTCTGGGTCTTGGTCTATTACCCTTATTATGTTGAGACATAACATTTCAAACTGTCTTCCCAGCCTCTTTGCCACAGCAACCAGTCTGGACCGAGCTAAGGCAGAGTTAGAACATGCTTAATCACTGCGTCCAGGAGTAAACTGGACAAAAGGAAAACTGGAACAATGATTTTCCCACTCTGCTTCCTTCAAAGTCCCATGCGGTCTTCAGTGTTGCTGAGACAGCATTTGACATTGTTCAGAGCTAGTAGCAAATTGCTAACCTCTGGGAGTAAAGAGAGAACGGGGAGGAAATAATGCCTTTGTGATAGAATAATATCTTTTCTTGGTGCTTCCTGAGGCAATACAGCTATATGCTTCTTTTTAAATGGGACTACAGAGAAAGACATACTTCCTCACAAAAAACAAAATGCTGGTTTTGTTCAGGCTTTTCCATTCTTCTTTCTTGGTAGCAGATAAATTTGTTAAAGCCTTCCTTAATATTTGAATAGATTTTGGTAATGCACAGATGAGTGTGCTGTAAACTTCTGAATCAATTAGACTGATATTGATGGTAATAAAATTGTCACTATTACTACTATAGTACTAAACCCTAATATGATGGCAACCTGGAAGGAGAATATTGATTATAAAGCAGATAAATCAGATTTTGCTTACAACTAGCACAAAATTTGGATATCCCTCCCAGTTCACCGTTGTGTAGCAGATGGGGAATGAAATGTCCTGCCTAAAATCCTGGGAATGCTGAGGAAAGGCATTTCCTCAAAATGTTGTTCCTGAAATTGTTTCTAGTGGGAGGGAGAGGAGTATGCCCCAGGCATCATCTTGCTGGAACACAGGATACCATTTTTAAGCTTGATCCCTTCAAAGATATGTGAAGGGGGACAGACCATGTGCATGATGACCAGTAGTCATAGTCTCACACCATACAACGACAGAAGATGCAACTGCCTAAGGTGATTTCAGCCATAGACCGTGAAGCACTGCAGATTCCAAGACATTTGTGTGGAGTCTGCAGTGCTATGATGCTTTTTTCTGTAATAGGTAGTCAGTCACAAAGTCTACAATGTATTAACTCTGAGATGCCACTTTGTATAGGACAAATACCCCTCCACACTTCCTCCTTTGTGAGAACAGAGCAGGGAAGAGGAGAGCCCAGTGCTTCTGACAGATACCCTGTTGTTAAGGGATGGGGAATTAGGTCCTTTTCACATCCTAGCAATGTAGATTTCCTGGTGATGGCCACTATATACCTTTAAACACAGACTATGTGATTTCCCTCTTCCATTAGCCCCATCCCCAGACTGGCTGCCTACAGAATTCATTTCATGGTATATGCCTGAAGCCAACTCAGGTGATTGCCTTGAGCATCTTCTGACATCGTATGATCTCATTGAATTCACCTGGATGGACTCAGATTAGTAGAAAGACTATGATTTTCTTCTGTTTTTCCTAGCTACAACAAGAAGTTGATAGCCAAACATATTTAAATGTTACTAAGTGTGGTTCAAAAAGCACAAGTGATGGCAAAAGGTTTGAATCGACTTTTAATTATGCCAGAACAGTTCACTCATCTCTAACAGAAATCAAATACTGATTAATACAATAGCCTAGGAGAGATATAATTTTAAGAAGCAAAATACTATAGATTTATATAGGCAAAGAAATTTTTTCCTTCCTTTACTTATGACTTCAATGATTTCTAAGAACTCAAACCAAGTACCTTGCATGTGGACTTTTCCTACATTATAATGGCTCTTGAACTTTTCTTTCTAATATATGATGGAGCAATGCTTTTAGTATGCAGTTACTGTAAATGGAAGCATGCATTCAGCATTTTAAGCCTCTGGCAAGTCTTTCTTTCACACAGCAGCTCACCAATTGAATATTAATAACATACTTGGTAATTCAGAAACTCATGGTGAATTTCCGTTGTCTGTAAATGTCTGTTTAACAAGTGTTTAATATTCAGGCAAAGAGCTTGGATTCTGTACCTACACTTACCCTTAGAGTCTGAATCACTTATTAGCAAGGTACAGTGGCATTCAATACCTTTACATCTATTTCTGAAGAATGTTGCAAGCTACTGCTATGAAATTTTCCATTATTTATAATCAATGTTATATTTCAAGACAGTAAAACAGCCTGTAGCTCATACATTTATATGATTCTCCTACTGAAACTTAAAACATATTAAAGAAAGAAAATAGTTTCAGTTCTTGTTTTAGACTGGATTGACTATTTTTCAGTATTTCTACATGCAGTTCTAGTAACCACACTGTTTTTACATTTACTTTCTTTAATCAGAACTCCTATCTTGTAAATATATTAAATTCAGTGATAGAATGTATCAACAATCAAATAGTTCTTTAAAGCTGGCACAAACTCAAAATTCTGTGTTTTTATATTCTTCTCATCTGTCAATTCTTGTCCTTTCTTTTTCTCTTTTTCCTTAAAATTCCAAATGAAATTAGGGGGTGATATTTTCACTTGTCCAAATTAGAACAGTCACAGAGTTATTTGGAACTATGTTTATTAAAAATTTCTTGTCCTCTACTTAAATAATTATTTCCAATACTTTTGACTAGATTTGCCTTTTAGTCAAAGGCAATAGCTTTACAGCTTTAAGAATGCAATGGATATAATCCCTGATCACCATCCCTAATACAGTGCCCCCACTTCAGCCAGATCCTTCTGGATTTACATGTCGTCTTTCTTCTTATTCCTCCTCTTCTCCTTGGCCTTTATTACAGTATCTTACTTTTTTATCTCACACATCTAGCATGTAACTGAATAATATACTCATCTTCATTTAAAAAATAAAAGAAGAAAAATACAGTAAGAGAAACATCATGGCAGTTCCATTGCTGGTAATTCTTTCTGTTGTATAAATCATCCTTTGCTTTACATTTCTGGTCCATAAGGGTGAAAAGAAGTTTTTAAATATTTTCTATGCTGTGTTTGTACGACCTGTTGTACAGTTACTTTTCATTGTCAGATGCCTATAGGCAGTGTGGTGATGTGGTTTAGGAGGGGAGTATCACATCAAACTTGCTGTGCTGGGTTTGTGTTCATTAGAGTTTGCTTACCACAAACCATCGTTAAGTGGCTGGTCAATCAGTCAATGACACCTTTAGGTATAGATAAGATAGAATAAGGGTGAATCTAACACCTGCTGTTTCAACTCTTAATAGAGCTTGCCTGTGCCACTTACGGTTAACTTTAAAACGAGTGTGTTGTGTTGTCAGAACCGTTGGAGAGACTTAATTATATTAATGATTTGTCATATTTACTGCTATTAAAAAAAATCAGTATTTTTTTCTTCTGCAAACTGACTTTGTCTGTGGTTTGACAATACTTGTTTTTGCTCTTTGGTGCAACATATTGCAATGAAGTAAAAAGATTTATTTTTAAAAAGTGAAAATTTTTACCATATTATCTATGATGTCTTATGTTTTTTGCAAACATTCAAGATTTGAATAAGATTTTAACAGGAGAGAGTTAATATGCACACATTTACAAAGATCTTTGTTTCATGTGTATGAAGGAGACTGGAAACCCTGCCTTTCATTTTTAATCTTTCTGATGAATGCTCATCCATGAAGGATGTATTCCATCTTTTTTCTTAAATGTTTACTACATTTGATGAAGTTTTTAATAAGCTTTTTCCAAAACCTCCATTTCTATGAATGGCCTTTAAAGTACAGAGTAAGGAAAAAGAAGATAGAACTGAATATAAGCATACACAAGCGTAGTTACAATTCAGGAAAACAGAAATACATTGTATAGGATTTTAGCATCCTAAAAACCTTCCTTATGACAAAAATTGAACTGAAATCTACATTTTCTGTAGCTTTTTTCACTTCAGACATTTTCAGTTCAAAGTTAAATTCCAAGGGCAAAGTTGATTTTTCTATATCACATTGGTCTACAAAGACAAGCCTATTTTCTCTCAGAAATAACCACAACATAAGCAAACTTACAATAATTCAAAAAGCAGCAGACAGAAGCTACCTGTTATCCTGTAAGTGAACTGGATAATTTATCATTTCTACTATTAAAGTCCAATTCAGTAGAAATATATGGTCTAAGAAAACTTTCCACATCTCCTCCTTTAAGTTTCTAAAAACTATTATAGAAAAAGCAATGGTTTCATGAGAATATACTGGAATAGTCTGGTTCTGATGCCCATATTTGGCAAGATTTTAAATTCTGTTGCAGATAGAGGAAATTGCAACATAAGTATTTGGGTTGCGGAAACATTACTTCTAATACAAATATAAGAAATCAATCAATTTATTTTCTTCCACAGAAGTTTATGCAATAATGTGAACTGCTAATACATACATAGAAAGAAGATAAATTGTAAATTGTAATTTTAATCTAACAAAAACTCCTAGGTTAGAGAAATAGAAATACATAAATATCTGTAACCCTAATAATAGTTAACAACTAGAATGCTGAAGGTAGCGCTGAAGGGTGAATGACTGTCTCCATGGAACAGCCAACCTGTTCCAACACAGTGTGCATCTTTGACTTTCTGCAGCATATTATGTAAAATGATATTTCACATAGCTAACTTTTGAGCTAATGATTCTAATTCCTTGATTTACAATTTTGTCTCATTGTTTTAGATTCTTAGGCCATAGCTGGTTCTCAATGAGGTAGCAAAGCTGTTATTATTTTCAAAGACAAAAACGAGGACTTGAGAGTACTATGCCCTCTGCATAAAAGATTCTACAGGGTATTCTGCTGTGGGGAGTGTTATTAAATCTTCAGCTGTTCTTGGCCTCTGGCAGTTTCAGCTCAGATTGCTTTTTTGCTTTTTTCCATCTTTCTCTGACACAAGAAATGTATAATTTTCTTTCATATATGAACCTTGTTACATCTGTCCCGATCCAATCTTGGGGAGGTTTCGATACGATCCCAAGGACGAGATGAAGATGTAAACAGTCAGATGCCTTGCAACCTTGCAAACTTTATTTCGGTGAACTGAGAACTGGAGGTTTGGCAGGGAGGCAGCGGGGGGGAGGACAAGAGGAGAAAAGAAGAAAGGGAGCGAGAAAGAAAGGAGTGAAGTCAGACAACCCTAGCAGGTGAGAAAAAGAGTGCAGGGGAGATCGGTTACCACCACCATGGATCCAGCGATGTCCAGTGATGTCCAGTCGGCTCATTCTCTATGCAGCCACTGGGGTTCCAGCGCGAACAGGTTCCGGGAGCAAAGCCGCGAGAAGGAAAAAAAAAGCGAAAAAGCACGCCCTCAGGGGAGCACTTGCTATCCTTTTATAGGGGCGTTTACCCATGAGCAGAGCACATCTTGGTACGTGCAGTTCGTGCCAGGTGTGCTAGCCACTTAGGCAGCCCTTCGCACGCTAGTCCGTGCGCAAGCGCAGTATGGTACTTCCCTGCAGGTTGTTGTGGTGGTATCTTCAGTGGTCAAGAAGAGGTGATGGTACAAAGCTGTGTCAACACAAAACCAGTTCATAGCGGTCTCCTACAACATCTCACCATGCTTTTTTTTCACCTGAAATTACATTTCTGCAATCTCTGTAAGACCACTGAGGAGCCAAAACTAAGACGGCATATAGTTGCACCCTATTGAAATCTCTCAGATTAAATAAAACAGTGGCACCATGTAACTTACTTTGACACCTCACAGGTTGGTGGGCAGTATGCAGAGGTTCTGCTTCTCAGCACAGTTTTATAAGTTCAGAATGAGGCTATTCAAGAGTGTCTCTGTAGAAATGAAAATATAGGGGTACAGTCAAAACATCAGTTCTTATAAAAACAAGGGCCCCAAAATGTATTAATGAATGTTACATATAATTTTAGAGTCCCATCCTTCCTTCCTCATACTGCAGCTGTGAAAATGTTTAGTTTATGCTTATTAAGCTTATGCACATTTTCAAGATACACTGTAAAACATTTTAGCCTCCAATTTTCCTTTTATTAATCTATCAGCAGAATACAAGCTCATTGCATTATACTACATTCTAAATAATCAGAAGTGTCTAATATGTCTAAATAATCACGAGTGAATAGTATCAGCCTCTGTAATGAGAAATATTTATGCATTTAACATGTCCACTTCAGTTTTTCTTGGAAATGCTAAGAGAAAAAGTAAAGCTTCTCACAGTTCACTATAAGTTACAAGGTATCTGAAGAAAGATACATCTAGTAATTCTGTCAAAATTGTTAGGGCTAGTGTAACTGTTTGTAAACAATTCCTCTGTAATTCATTGCCTTTCCTGAGACCTAGAATGTGGCCATAAAATTACGTCTGTTTCAGAACCTGGTGCACCTCTTTCTAAAGAGAAACAATTGCTCACAGTACGAAAAGAAACATCTTTATTTTTGTATACCTACATACTCTTTAGGAGTTCATACCATTAGTTCAAATGGTATGAACTCCTAAAGAGTATGTAGGTATACAAAAATAAAGATGTTTCTTTCCGTACTGTGAGCAATTTGAACTACTTCAGTTCAAATGGGGAAAAATATTCTGTCATTAAAACTGCAGAAGGAGTCTCAATTTTGCAAGGAAATACTTCGAAGTTAGAGTGTGAACAGTATTCATTTAAACAAAGCAAGAAAAAGAATGAAATACAAAATAAGGAAAGCAAAGCAAAAAAAAAGAAAAGAAATTAAAAGCATGGAAAGTAAAGGAAAGCAAACCAAAGCAAAGAAAAGAAAAGAGAAATGAAAAGAAGAAAAAGGATTGTTAAGGCAAGAGGACAGCCAAGTTACATCTGCAGTTCCGAAACATATCCATCTCCACTGGCTAACAGATGTGACCCGTCTTTTTTGAAGTGGCAGTCAGTGCAATTCTCAAGGAAGTTGATACTTCCAGTCTGAACTGTTGCTTGATAGAGCACTCTATGGGAATGCAATTAGTAGAGCTAGAGGTAGAGCCCTGGAGGTGTTGAAAAGCCCTGGAGATGTTTTGCTTAGGGACATGGTGTAGTGGTGGGTTTGGCCGCATTAGCTTAACAGTTGCACTTGATGATCTGAAAGGTCTTTTCCAACTAAAACGATTCTATGACTCTATGATTCTTTTGCTGTTGCCATCACACAATGCTTGGCAAAATCACATAGTATTGCCCTACTGTGCATATGTACAAATCTAACTGATACACAGGTATCAAACTTTATATTAATTGCTACTTAAAATAAAAAAACTGTGCAAAAGAGCTATTATATCTAGCTTAAGGACTGTGCTACTCAGAGAGTATTGCACTATAGCAAACAACTGCTTTGGAAATATCATGTGTCACTCCCAGTTTCATAGAATCATAGAATCATAGAATCATTTGGGTTGGAAGGGACCTTTAAAGGTCATCGAGTCCAAACCCCCTCCAATGAGCAGGGACAACTACCACTAGATCAGGCTGCTCAGAGCTCTGTCCAACCTGACCTTTAATGTTCCCGGGGAGGGGGCATCTACAACCTGTCTGGGCAACCAGTTCCCGTGTTTCACCATCCTCATTGTAAAAAATTTCTTCCTTATATCTAGTCTAAATCTACACTCTTTTAGTTTAAAGCCATTACCCCTTGTCCTGTCACTACTTGCCTTTGTAAAAAGTGCCTCTCCATCTTCCTTATAAGCCCCCTTTAGGTACTGGAAAGCTGCTTGAAGGTCTCCTCAGAGCCTTCTCTTCTCCAGGCTGAACAACACCAACTCTTTCAGCCTTTCCTTGTAGAAGAGGTATTCCACCACCCTGATCATTTTTGTGGGCCTCCTCTGGACCCACTCCAACAAGTCTATTTCTTCGCTGTGATGAGGGCTCCAGAGCTGGATGCAGGACTCCAAGTGAGGTCTCACCAGAGCAGAGTAGAGGGGCAGAATGACCTCCCTCGACCTGCTGGCCATGCTTCTTTTGATTCAACCTAGGAGACGATTGGCCTTCTGGGCTACAAGTGCACATTGCCGGCTCATGCCTAGCTTTTCATCCACCAATACCCCTAAGTCCTTCTCCTCAGGGCTGCTTTCAATCCTTTCATCCCCCAGCCTGTAGTGATACTGAGGATTACCCTACTCATGTGCAGGACCTTGTACTTGGCCTTCTTGAACCTCGTGAGGTTCACACAAGTCCACTTCTTGAGCTTGTCCAGGTCTCTCTGGATAGCCTTCTGTCACTCAGGCACATCAACTGCACCACTCAGGTTGGTGTCGTCTGCAAACTTGCTGAGGGTGCACTCGATCCCAGTGGTGCACTCAGTCCCACTGTATTTATAGTAGTTTATGTAATAGATTATTTGGAGGAGGCTTATATCAGCAGTTAGACCTTGTCAGAGTCCTTCGGGAGGTTTGCCTAAGGCTTGAGGTTTGTCCTCTCTCACTGGATACAGATGTAATTCTCGCTGTTCTGTGTTAAAACCTATTAAGTATTAACCTCTGCTGAGAGTAATGCAGATGGAACTGCACAGAGAAACTGTGAGTTCAACAAATGTAACTTATATAATCATAGAACCATAGAATCACAGAATCACACAGTAATAGAATAATGCTTTGGGTTGGAAGGGACCTTTAGAGGTCATCTAGGCCACCCCCCTTGCAGTAAGAAGGGATATCTTAACTAGATCAGGTTGCTCAGAGCCCCATCCCACAGAATCACAGAATCACAGAATAGTAGGGGTTGGAAGGGACCTCTGTGGGTCATCTAGTCCAACCCTCCTGCCGAACCAGGGTCACCTACAGCAGGCTGCACAGGAACTTGTCCAGGCAGGTCTTGAATATCTCCAGAGAAGGAGACTCCACAACCTCCCTGGGCAGCCTGTTCCAGTGCTCC
>Ga0065711_1030291_pt1 | contig 33000 bp, 15 predicted proteins | sample Hoacrofraction12_FD_59098 | JGI IMG/M metagenome (GOLD analysis project Ga0065711, IMG submission 59098) | Hoatzin crop microbial communities from Cojedes, Venezuela - Epithelial fraction 12 v2 (version 2) | ecosystem: Host-associated > Birds > Digestive system > Esophagus > Crop | place...
CCCGGTGCGGGCTGGGGCGGGGCGGCGGGCCCGGCCCGGTGCCCGGGAGGCCCCCGGGGTGGTCTCTCACCGGCGTGTGGGGGGTGGCTCAGGGGCCCCCGCAGCCCCGGGCCCCTGGCGGGGCTTAAGCAGAGCGCGATGCTGCACTCAGGTGGCGTTCTTGGCACTTCCTCGTTGTTGGGAGGCCAAGCTGCTTGGAAATGGTGATTTTGTATGCATACACGTATATTTTTACGTCTGTTCAACCTTGTTCGGGTTGTTTATAGGCGGTGTTGCTCAGTAGGGCTTGCCTGTTAAGTGCTCCCCAAGAATGCGACTTGAAATGCCTCATTTTCCTTTCTGAAAAGAGAAGGACAGAGAATAATAAGAATTTCAGAGTTCTAGGAGCACCTCATCCTCACACAAAAGAACGGGGAAAAAGAGTAGCTAGCAGACTACCTTTTTAGTAGTATTAACTAGCATGCAGCCCAGAATGAGTAGGCCATGAAGAGAGGCAGGCCTAACGAATTTGAAATGATGTTACTGCAAATACTGGTTTGTTGTTGATATCAGCTGTAAACTTTCAGCTTGTCTGCGTGCGGGGAGTGTGGGCTGATTTCTTCCAAAGAGCAGGGCATGCGTTGTGCATCACAAGTCTTTGGAATTTGGATTGTTTTGTTGACAGAAGTGTGTGAATACACTAGAAGTGCAGTTTTCTTGCTGCCAGCTCTAAGCTGGCTGTATCTGCCAAGATCTCCCAGTTCCTCGTGTGCTGGCAGGTGAAGCTGTTGTGCTGGGTTGTGAGCAAGGACGATGGAGAGCTCGGCACGTGCTCTGCTGTTTTGGAGGGTTGAAGGTTGGTCGCTTAACCAGGAGGACAGGAAAATTTTGGACCATCTCTGCTAGGCTGACTAGAAAACACAACTTCATCGGAGCCTTTAAACTGTATCTGATATTAATGCTTGTGTTTTGTTTTGTTTTTTCTTTTTTAACTTGTGAAAAATGATTAGCTGGTAGTTTGATACCACGTATATCTTAGATTAATGGGATTAATATAAGTTGCTTCCTGACATATAAACACCAATACTTTTTTCCTTATCCACAGAACAATATGCTGGACTTTGTGTTTGCTGTTGATGATTCTGTGACCTGGCATATGATGAACTTGTTAAAGAACAGGAGTCATTATTCCTTCCTAAAAGTTTTTGGGCCAAAACAGATAAGTAGTATACAGAGCTATGGAGCAGGCATTTACTACAATACTTTAGTGCCGTGTAACGGTAGGGTAAGTACAAATAGTTTGAGTAAGTCAAATGTTTGCCTGTGAAGTATTGAAACAGTTAGCTTAACGTGGATTTCTGTGCAGGAAGAAAATCTTGTAGATTGCAACTAGTCCTTCACTCCTGCTATCTTTGATATTTTTGTCTCAAACTTTCACGAACGGCACACTAATTAAAAAGCAAACAGAGCAGCTGCTCCTACACTTTAAAAGTGCGAGCAATGTTTGGAATTTGCAACTAAAGCACTTCAGAAACTGAATTTATGTTCCTTATTACTTGCTTTCTGCCAGTTTTGGGGGTTGTGAAGCGTATCACATGGGTAAAGGGGGCCTTAATTTCAGTAGTTGACCATGTGGTAATAGGAAAGTGGCTTCTTACAGTTGGAACTGACATCTATGTTGTTTAATGGCTAACATCCTGACCTGTGAAGCTTGGGTATAATTAATATTTTTAGGTAAGCAGTACTTGTCCAGCAAGTCCTGCCCCTGCATCTGTGTGTAGACTGTGTTCGGTAGGGAGCGCAGGTAGGAATCAGGGGAGGGAAACATTGTGTCAGCATTTTATTTTGAGTAACTTTTGCCATCTGGTAACAAACTGCACATAGGGAAAGCAAGTTATTTTAAGAAAGATGGGAAGTGAAATGAAATGAAATGAAGGACAGTCAGGGGAAAAATGCTGTGTGAGCAATATATCCCTACCTGAAGTTTCTCAGAGCATGCATGATGGCAGCAATGTTGGGTATACATCGGAATTCTTCACGGAAAGTTGGAGGGGCAGATAGTCCAGTCTATTACGTACTTGCTATTTTGTTTAAAGGCATCTGTGTGAGGCAAGAATTTGGAGTTTAAATCTTGTCCTCTTTATGTGAAAGGGGGCTTTGGATTTTATTTTAAAGACCAATGGGCTTTGCTATGAAATTCTGTTGTTCTTGGCTCTTTATGTCCTTACCTTGTGCTGTAATGACTGTCATATCACAGCCTATGGTCCTTTGTTATCCAGAAATTCTAGAGTTGGCTGCCTTGCTGTGGTGATAATCTTTGGAAACTCAGGAAGTGCAAATTGGTAACAAACTGTTGAAAGTTCATGTTTTTTCCAGTTACATAAAATGAACTGCAAAATCACAACTTCTTTTCTAACATTAAAGAGCAAAAGAAAAATCTCCTTGATACACATGCAACCCCCCAGTAAAGGTACACATAAATGTCTGGGAGTTTTGTTTATTTTAGATCTCCGACAAACTATTTCTTGAGTGTTTTCAATATCATAAAGGATACTGTGGATTATTCCAACTGTTGTTAACGTTTGGCTGGTGCAAAACTGATCATAACCTTCCAAAAATCTTTTAATGAACAGTTGTATTGTAATGTTCAGATCTCTTCAGTGTCAATGTCTGTCTAGGCTAGGCTTCTTTGGGTTTTTAAGTCTTTTGCTGTAGTGATTGATCCTGGGGTGACTTTATTGTAACTTTGATTCTAGAAAGGATCTTAGAGGGTTTTGTGCATCTTCCTGTTCCACTTCACCTCGCCCCCAAGACTGCATGTAAATAGAATTTTTTTTCTTTTACCTCTTGTAAAATGTAAAACATTTTAAAGACCAATGGGCTTTGCTATGAAATTCTGTTGTTCTTGGCTCTTTAATGTTATCCATCCAGTTTTTTTATTGGTCGTGTGTGTACCTTAGAATTAATGACAGTTATAGTAACTAAGCAGTAAGTTTCATATAGTGAAAACGGTGCGTCGTTTTTCCAAAGCCTTTAATTCACTTTTTTTTTCCAGATGATAAAATATGGTGTAATTAGCACTGATACCCTGATTGATGATTTACTTCACTGGAAAACCCTCTATGTCGCTGGACGTCTACAAAAACCGGTAACTGTTAGTCTGTTCAGTTATCTGTCTTGAAATGCAGGAAATGACAGGGCTGGAAAATGATCAGTTGTAGTTTTAACTGTTAAGGATCTATGCATCAGTACTGAACAAGTAATTTGCCCTGATTTAGGGGTCTAGTCCTAGAGGGATAATCTCTCAGAAAGGAAGTGAAATGTAGTCTTTAATGATGTTCTGTGTTATGAGAAAAAAAACTGGAGGTAAGTATATTAATCACAGTCTTCTGCCTGTAGTAAATCTTGAATAACTGGACTATATAAACACAAAGTCCCTTTAATGTTAAATGTTATAATAATAAATGTTATTTCATGCCAAATTATAGGAGTCGCCAAAATTTAACACAGTTAAATAATGGAAGTCTTTAAAGATGAAAGCTGCTTCGCTGTGCAGTTAGTGTCTAGTTCGTGGTATTGTTAAAGTATCTATAATTGACCAAATTCTGAAGCATGCTGGTTCTCCTCCATGTTTGTGTCGTAAAAAATACGAGGTCTGTGCCTTCCCATCAGTGCCTGACTTGAAGCGTTTTCAGCACATGGCAGCAGCTGAAATTTCTTCAGAGGGGAGGCAGGGAAGGAAAGAACTCTGTTCAAGTCTTAGAACAGAAGTTAATTATGCTTGTAACTAAAAACTTGGGGTGAAAGTTTGAATAGATTGTCTCAGTGCTACTGGCTTTTTGCCATCTCCAGGGTCGTATTCTAACATGATACATGTTAGAACAGCTGTTATCTTTATAAAGAATGAAACTTAGTACATTGAGGAACATAACCGAAGGAAGAATTCTGAGTTTCACATTAATGATGAATGCTGAATATTTATTTTCAGTGTAACTGCTTTTGCTGCTGCTTTGATTTATATTAGGATTTTTCATCTTCATAACGTATACGAACTGTGCTTCGTATCTTTTGATTAAATTCAATGGGAGTACGTGCTTGCACAAGAAGGCAGAATTTGGTATTCTGTTCAGCTACTAACAAGACAGCAGTGATACTGCTGTGTTTGGTAGATAAAAGAAGAAATCAGTCCAGGTTATCTTCATAAAACTCACAGGAATTTGCACTGAGTAAATACTGCAGGACTTAAACTAGAATTGGACTGAAAGATTACTTGGTAAACTTTTGAACTGTCTCTTTTCCTGTAGAATCTATAAAACCACTAACTATGATTTTGAGTGTTACACCATGTTGACCAAAAATGACCAAATAATTTGTTTAGATCTGTTGTACAGGTTTTAAATGTCTGCTGTTTCTGGCTTCACAACTGATTTGATGTTTTGATATATATCTGTTGTAAGTGGTAGTGATATAGAAAGCTGTTTTAGCTCCTTGTAAATGCACAATAAATCTCTTTTGGAAGGGACAAGGGGTTACATTTGTTTGTTTTCTTATACCCTACGATCTCTTGCATACCATTTGCCATTTGTGCTAATTGTGGACACAGCTGACTGAAGTTGAATTAATACTGTTTAACAGATTGTTTGGGAATTTCCTCCTCATTCTCATGTAGAGGAGGAAGAGCTCAGTGCCTTTCTGGTGTTCTGTTATAAAGCTGTCACTCCGTTAGTGAGAGCCATCCAAGCTGTTTTAGCACACAAGCTAAAACATTTGCTTTGGCTTGAGAATCTTGGCTTAACTTTCACTGAAGGTTTTCGTTTGTTATGAACTGGTTGCCTTGACCGAGTAATCTTTCCAGAATGTTTGGCAGAATAGATGGAGTTTGGAATTGCCATCTAGAAATGCGAACTTTTCTTCCCAGGCTTTGTTTGTGTTAAAAGTTTACTGGCTTTTCATCCAACATGAAATCTGTAATGCTGATTAGCTAAATACCCATTTAACTAACGAAAAATTGAATAAACTTATTTGTAACTCCTCCATAACTGATGGGTTTCCTAAATAAAAAAAAAAGTAATGCTGCTGTACCTAAAAAGTAAAAAAAATAAGTACAAGTGACATGTAATTTGTTTTCAGAGGAAGAAGATTTTAAAAAGATCTGAAGTGTTACTAAATTTTTGTTAGAGTGTAAGTAATTGCTTTTGTGTAAGCAGCTGTATTTGCTGTTGTCCTGGAGAAACTATTAAGAGAAGGAAGCATTCAATAAATAAAAGTGAGGTGAGAGGGAGAGGAGTATGAACAGTGTATAGAAATAGCTTGTAGTGTTTTAGAGACACCTTGGGAGGTTTAGGTTTTTCATATTATAAAAATTCCCGTGAAGGAGAGACAGACCACATACTTGTTTACAGAACTTTTCCATTGTCCAAATCTGTAAAAACATTTTTTGAAAGAGAATGGAAACATCCTTGTATTGTGATGTTTAGTAGAGTGTAGATGTGGCTAAATGGCAAACTGGAACGGTGCTTTTACACCTTTCGTTCTATAATGAGATTTTCTTTGTATATTTTGTTTGTCTGTAAGTACCTTTGTGCATGCATGCCTGCAGTTTCTGGTGTATGAACTTTCCTAGCAGTGAAGGTAGTACATTTCCTGCTTTAAACCGTTTTGATTACTAAGGGGCATACTTACTTATAAAATTGAATATATGCCTCATTTAAAATAGTTAATAATTTTAAAGTCTCAACTGTACTGTTAGTTGACTGAATTCACTGTATACTGTAAAACCAAAATAAATTGACGGCTTCTTTCCCCCTTGCCTGATGTGGTACAGTGAGTAGTTCTGATTGTAAGTTCTGTGCACTGGGACAAAGCCTTCCTTAACTTTGGTCTTCTTTCAGTTTTACCCCAAGAGTCAACATTCATTCTTGTCATACCTGGGTGATAACTATTACACTCTGTCTTCCTGGGAGACTTCTAGCTATCTGAACTGTTTAAAGTTTGTTCATAAATGGTATCACTACTGCAGTGTTTCATGCATTTACATTGTGAAGCCTAGCATATTCTAGCCCTTTGAAAAAATTCTGGTTTATGTTAAAGAATATTCATAGCAAAGGAAGAGAACCATTCTGTGATTGTTCCTTTTACTTCACTAAAGCGAGTTCCGTGAGGGGGAGTAGCATCTCTGCTGAGTTTCACATTTTAAAAGTGTGGTGGTGTTAACACACATCTATAACTTGCTGTTATTTCCAGGGTTATCCTAAGGTATAAGGAGTTTGTGTGACTGCTTGCAGTGCCACAGACTGCTCTTCTGTCTTTCCTTAGGGCTTCCCTGTAGCAGCAAGTTATTAAAGTACGTACAAGTGAATTGTTGAAGAGATTTTCAATATCAGTTTATCCTCATGGCCAGCCTGTCTTGTTTGTTGGATCTTATCTGAGCAAGTCTGTATGCAGGCAGTAAATTTCTCCCATGGTTTTCAAGGAAATAAAGTTTATTCTGGCAGATGAATGTATTGTATTTCAATGTGTTCTATCAATGTCTTTCATTTTAATGCTAAAAAAAAATACAAAATAATTTGTGGGAGAAGTTAGGAGGAATTCTGAAATGTTTATTTGTACAATGAACTATTTATTTTTAAAATGAAAATGAAAGAGCGGAAAACATCCTTCAAAAATCTACCCTGGACCAATTCCAGACTGTCGTATAGATTTGGTGTTAGGCAAACTCATGCTTTAGTGCAGAATGATTGAAACAAGGAGCCCATGTACAGTTGCATTCACCACCGTATCAAAATGAGGTATTGTTGTAGTTTTGTCCCTCTTAAAGATTTCACCATAATTAAAAATCATGTTCTGAATATAGTATTGGCCAACCACGACATTGCTTTGTCACTGCCATTTCTGCAAGAAGAATTTTGTGTAGCAGATATGTCTGATTCTCTTACTTTCTTTACTGAATCTGCGTTGGCTGCCTTTATTTTCTTCTTCCTTAACAGAGTATTTACATTCCTAAAGGAAAATATGTGCTTGAAAGTAGATCTTGGCTATTTCAGGTTATATTTGGCGACAGAATTTCAAGTAACACTGCAACTCATTTGTGTGTGAATGGGCTTTTGGGGAGAAAAAGCAAGCTGGATACATTTGTTCATAACTGCCAATGGGTTTGCATGTTAAGGTATTCTAGAGTAAACCAGTCTGAAGAAGCTGCCCTTTATAAGCAAGATGGTGTTGCTTAACAGGCAGGTATTCTAGGGAGAGTTGTTTCCAAAACGGTGTAATTGGCCATCTTGTAAGCCAGGCTGATTTCGTCTGTCTATAATAATATGTCTCTATATTCAGTTCTTACTGAAGGTCTTCTTTTTATTCCAGTATATTCCCGTATCCTCGGTGACTGGATTCTGTAGTTGGTCTTGAACAGTTTGCATGTTTCCTAAAAATAAACTTTTCTTTGTGGCACGTAGACGCACTCAACTTCAGGAATCTGTTCTTCATGTATATGTGAAATTCCCTTTGACTTCACATTCCGCTCATACAAAGTGCAAGATAAAGCCCTGCTTCTTCTAGGAGGACAACTGATGTCTAAGAAAGTACTTGAAGTATATGATCAAGTCCTGTAGTTAAAGAAAAAAAGAAAGATGAATAGGAAAACTTACCTTTTTTTCTGATATTCCATTGTCTTTCCGTGTCACAGTGGTCTTTTTTTCTTATTGCATAATCACGTATGAAGTATTTCTGTTGATGCATTCATATTTTGCGTTTTGATTACTCCTAAATTCATGAAAATAAAAAAATGAGGTTAATTAATGGCTGTTGCTTATAGCAGCTCTGGCTGTGTTTGTAAAAACAACCTTTTGTAGCAGGCTATTGATTCTTAAAAATGTTCCTCTCTCTCCCACTATGTAAACAAAAGGGGATACTCTAGTCTTTATTCTACCATAATAATAGGATCTAATCTTAAATAAATTTCATATTTATTTTTCATGTTGGATTGAGTAACATTTCTAGCTCCATCTTCGGTGGCGCATCTCTGAAGTCTTGCTTGACTCTGCTTTTTCAGGTGAAAATACTGACACAGAATGAGAATAGCAAGCTGCAAGCTGCTCTTGTTAGCAATCTGAAGAGTGCCGTCACAGCAGCCTTTCTCATGTTACCGGAAAGTTTTTCTGAAGAAGACCTCTATATGCAGATTGCAGGACTCTCCTATTCTGGTTAGTATGTGGTGTCTGAAGTCGCTGAGGAGCAAAGCTGTAGTTGGAGCTGTTGTACCACAGTAGAAAGCCTGATGTGTAATACGTCATCTGCTCCCCTGCTTTGGGCCCACGCTGTTGTGTGCTCCAAGAACAATATTTTACTGCTGTGTTATATAACAGCGTGTGAAGAGTAATTGTGCTTATGCACAGAAAACAGGTATAGGTACATAAGCAAAACTTCTTATACCTGCTTGATTTATGAACCACTAAATATGGGTGATTGAATATGGTGAAATAACATGGGTTTTTTCTGTTTATATGGATTACATTTTTGTTTTGATGGTTCAAAACCTTGGAAAAAATTTCTCTTTCCACGCTGTGTAAGGTTGATTCATCTGATAGTCTGACCCACGCTTTGTTATCTCTTACCTTTTTGCATGTGCTGTGTTTAAGGTTCTTATTTAGTGATCATAATCGGGATCTTTAAGTTTCTTCAGTGTACACTTAACACTTGCCTCCTGATTGGTATTTGTTGACTTTGTTTTGGTAAGAGAATTTCCTCCTTTCTTTAGTTATAAAATTGATATGGGAAAAAAATACTTCAAATGACTCCTTAGTACAAGATTTAATTGTTACAATTTAGTTTAGCATGGCTCTTTAAATGTTGATATTCTTAATGAAATCACTGTGAACAAGTTTGGTTGGAGTTGTACTTTATACAACACTTCGTTGCTCATATAGAAATGCAAGTTTGGCTTTTAAGAACAAGCACAGGTAGGCAGGTAGGGTTTATAAGCTGCAATTTGCTCAGCATTTCCTTACCATTTTTTTCTGAATCATTATCTGTTTGAAAGCAACAGTAAAGTAAAGAGGGTACTGCCAGTGGGATGGCTAAGGGTTGCTAACCAGGGGTGTTTACTACAGGACTGCATACCTGCTCACCTGAAACCTGCCCAGGAATGTCATTAGATTTTTGGTGAGCACTGGTGACCAAGATACTTTTTTATGCATCCTTTGAAACAGTGCAATTAACTAAAAATGTGCAAGATCAGTTACCGTGCTGTAAGAGGTTGAGATTGGCTCCACGGTGTGAACAAAGCTAAAGCAGTAAGACTCCCGGTTGGCAATGTTCATGAAAAAGGCCATCAATTACATGTTTGTGGATATTTTATTTTGCTGCCATTTCATTAAGTCTTAAACTTTTCAGAGGGTATACAAGTAGACAGAATTGATACTGTGTGTTACTCTGATCACTCTCCTTGGGGACTGGTGAAAGGAGTTGTTCATGCTTTAATTTGGAAAATGTTGATCCTTTTATTTTTATATGCATTTTTTTGAGAGCAGTGAGTCAGTACCATTTATATGGGAAGTGTTTGTTTTGTGGCTTGCCATAAATTGAAATAAATGGAGTAATGCTAGCAAGTTGCAACCTTGCAACACCGTTTGTCTCCTGAATGTGGGAAGTGGGAAAATTAATTGATCCAGGATTTTTTGTTGATATGTGCTGGGCTGGGCCTCTGACTCGTGGTTGATAATCCTGGAAGCTGCCAGGGTAGTACCTAATAGAGGTAGATGAGTGCGCTGTTACAGACTAACTGCCTTTTCACCTATTATCTTCAAGACTTTTCAGTCATGTATCATAAAAGAAAACTGTAAAGGTCAGTAATGTAACAGTGGCATTAAAAGGAGTTGCTTTTTCTTTTTTTTTTACTAACAAAATATGTAGCTAAGAGGAAAAGGTGATCCTGTGATCTTACCAAGACTGCTATTAGATGTACTTGAGGTGCTGCTCTTGAAATGCAGAGACAATGCAAATTATTTTCTTTCAATATTCGAAAATTGAAGGTTATTTGTTTCTACCTACGAAGTATTTGGGCTGGTCAATCTGTTTAGTAATCTGTTGAAACTGATGTATGGTTGCAAAGAATATAACTATGTTACTGCAGCTCTCGAGACTGAACTTGACAGCTGGAATTTTTTTGTTGTCTGAGTGAAAATGTGGACACATGGGTTGATGACATGACAGCATATGAGAGGCCACATAAAAATTCTGAATCTTATTTTCTGTGCTTGAAGGTATTTGAAAAGGTTTTTTTGACTATTGGAAGGTGAACCTTATTGTGGATTATACAGGCATCGGTAGAATTGGAGAATAAAGTTTTAGATGGCAGCTTTGTAGTATGTTGGTTTCCGTTATATTCTGCTTCTTCGGGTATTCATTTGTTTCTTAATTAATAAACTTTTTCTTTTCTTGACTAGGTGATTTCAGAATGGTAATAGGAGAAGACAGATCGAAAGTGCAGAACATAGTGAAACCTAATGTTGTCCATTTTCAGAAGCTGTACAGTAACATATTACAGGACTGCCCTCAGGTGGTGTATAAGCACCATCTGGGAAGGCTAGAGGCAAGTGTTCTTCAAAACATCTTTAAAACAAGGAAGTGGAAGTGCTTTATCACATTGACAGAAGGCAAGAATTAGGTCATACACTAAGGCGAGCGGTTGTAGTCACTGTACTTGCTATTTGTTATGTTTCTGTCATTTAGTTAATTTTGCAGCCAGAAGACTTGCCTAAAATACCGGTCTCTGCATGTGTAGTAACTACTGTTCATTTTGTTTGAGTATGGGCACAGAACTAGAGCACTAGCAAAGGAACAAGAGTAGAGAATTTTAAATTGTGTGTTCTAATGACTACCATATGGGAACCACAGTCTAGGAAGTGATGAATAAACATAAGGTTTGTGTTAAAAAGATCAGGCTGTAACTTAGAGGTGCAGCTTTCTGCGGTCAAAAACTGCATCTTGCAAAGAAAACCCCGGAGTGCTAGTTATGAAGATCAGTTGACTAAACCCACATGGAATTCTGGCATTATCTTTAAATACCCATACTAAACCAATTTTTACTAGTATTTGGGAAGCAGGTATCCAAAATGACCAGTATCTTGAATTCCATCTTTCTGGCGTAAATGTAACATTGCAGTTAGGGGAGAGATGCCACACTCGGGGTTCCAGTAGCATTTTTCCCTCTTGTAGTATGCGTGTCCCTCTGTGAATATTCAAGTTTGGTACACATTTCAACATGAAGTTACAAATAGCATGGGTTGTCTCATGGACATGGGTATCTCTTTATCCTCAAGTCACCTTGGTAGTTAGCTCACAAAGGCCTCCTTTCAGGGTGTCTTTCTTAGACACTGAAGTACAGATACAAGCAAGCTTGTGTACAGTAAACAATTTTACTGCAATGCTTTGGAGTACAGCGTAGGCAAACTTGTATTACACTGCAGCTGTCTCCATGTTTTATCAATGTGCTTTTGAACAGTTTAGTGGAAGAATTATTTAAATGAACGTTGAAAAGAATCAGTAATGCTTTCTCCAAGAAAATGGCTAGTTACAAGAATACTCCCTGTCGTGTTACCTTTAAACAAACCCTGGCAGCATACTACAGATGTGTTACTGGATAATAAATGTGTCTGTAATTCCATAGTAGTCATCAAGGCAGTTGGTTAAATGCCATCATTTTACTGCTGATTTTGAGCAAAGTGATTTCATACTTGGTGTTCCCACATCTTGGTCTGGTTATTGGCCTTTATTCCTCAGGGTAGGAAGAGGGTAACTGCTATCTGGAGTGCTGTTTAACACAGAATAGAAAACCCCTCTCCAAGCATATGTCTTCAGAGTTATAGAGAAAATGCAGTCTTAAAAGACTCCTCAAAACCAATTGAAGGCAGATACTAGTTCTTATAGTTCTGGTTCAGGCGTGGATTCCTCCCACATAATGCTAGGAGCTTGCTCACTGTCGGCTCCCTCTGTAGTCAGTGGGTGATTCATCTGGATATCATTTTCTCCCCATTGACTAAAGGGAGTGTATAGGGCAACTAGACTCCTGTCTGATGTGTCCACGAGCTGTCTAAAAGTTGTGTGGGAGGAACTGAGTTCTTCACATTTTCCTCCAGTTTTGGAGATATCTGCTCCATTATGAGTTTTTCAGTATTTGTGCTTGTGTTCTGTGTAAATGTGTCCAGGTGTGCATGTTGGTATCTCTGTATTCAAAAAAGGGTCATTGAATTTCTGATTTAGATTGGAAAATGTGGAATGAATGTTAACTTCAAATTATACAAACCAGATGTGGGTTGAGTTTAAAGCAGAGAAAATGTTTTTCAAACTAAACTTGAAATGTGTATGTGTATAGTTTGATTATATTTGGGCAGAAGAAACTGAGCTAAGTGGTCTTTTGGGACCTCCACCACCCCCCGGCATTGTAGTGTATTCAGCTTTCCAAAGGAAATTGGATAAAGCAGAAATAATACAGTTTCAGTGACAAGTTGCTTGCAGAGGTAGCAAGATCATGTGTGTACATTAGTTTTCCCTTGGATAAAAATTAACATCTTTACGTTGAGCTGTTCTTCAGGTTCAGAACTGAGATACTGCAATTCTCAGTGCTTGGGAAGTTTGCGTTAGCATTGTCAGTGACTCTTGCAAGTAAAATGGGTCGTGTTCTTTGGGATATTTATCAGAGGTCAAAGATAGGCAGAAGACTTTTTTGACTTCTTTGAAAAAGGGAACTTACTTTATTAACACTGAATGTTTTTACTGTCTTATTTTTTACTTTTATCAATCATTCAGATTGATAAAAGTCCAGAAGGTCAATTTACACAACTAATGGCTTTGCCAAGGACTCTGCAACAAAAGATAACTTCTCTGGTGGACCCTCCTGGAAAAAACAGAGATGTGGAAGAAATCTTACTGCAAGTTGCCCATGACCCTGACTGCGGATTTGTGGTGCATCAAGGTAGGCAGAGGTCAATGTCTGTAATCTCCTTTAAGACATGGTAGATATACAGACTTATTGTACGTGTTCTTCGAGATCAGACATGATCTTCCACTTAGAGAAGGAAGATGAAAACAAGAGGTTAGTCTTGAGATACATTCCTAAAAGCATGGGTTTGGATTTGTTTGATTGCAAACAGGTTCTCTGAAATACTAGCAAATAGCACTTCTACTGATATAGAAAGGTACGTTTTGGTTTGGACTTGAAAGAAGTAGTCTTTGTGGATTAGTGTGGCCTGCTTAGACCATCTAGCTCTCTTTGGGATGCCTACACCTTCAGGACTTCATTGGCTGGCATAACTTCATCTAAATACTAAGCTATAGATCCTTGGAGTCGTACATTGCAATGCTAAGTGAGTTTTTTAGCTTGCTGACATTACCTTTTCCAGTTTTTGTAGTTAGTCCAGATATGTGAGCTCTGACAGAGAACTCGGGCTTTGAGGAAAATGATTGAGATGTTTCTCATAGTTGCAGATAACATCATCTTGCCCCACAGAAGCTATATGAGCAAATCAAAGCTTATACTGCAGACATCAATGTTTTATTATTCCGCAGAAAAATGAAAACGTTTAATACCCGAAGAGTTCTTCACATCCTTAAAGAACTTGACACAACTTGGTTGCAAGTGGCCAATTTTGCAAGCTGCTTGAGCACGCCAGAAACTCCCTAGATGCCTGAGAGGCACTAGACACTAGCCAACTGCTGAGGGAGCTCTTACACTGATTTCTGTTTGGGAAAATTAAGCTCCTGAGTGCTGCAGTTCTCCACAGACATCAACGTGTCTATTTTATTTCATGTCAGTCTGTGGCAGCTTCTATGCTATGATGGCTGGACTGCAACAGTAATGTGATAATAGCTGAATCCTGGAGCAGGCGTTGCAGTGGTTGTGGGCTGCATATAGCTTTAGAGCTCAGAGTTGTCCACCCTGAGCTAACTGTCCTCGTGGTTGTTATTTATGTGGGGTATTGCAGGCATAGATGTGACTGTGCACAGTGGGGCACCAGTTCAAAATCAAAACACTAGATAGATCTAGTCTGCTCAAGTCAGGCAGTTTATACTCTTAGGACAACAAATCAAAACCCCTTTTCCACTTTTGTGGCCAAAACATTTCCCTAATTCAAGAATCTGGGTAGAGGATAAGACAAGGCATTTGGTAATTCTACAAGACAAAGCTGATTACTCAAACTGAATTGCGTTGTTCCGAAGTATTTTACTAGCTCAACATGATTTGTTCCCTTTACCTGCCCATCCCTGCACCCCCACCCCATATTATTTTCCGGGGAATATAGTATCCCTCTTATTCATGAATTTCCCTAAGCTTTGTTCTTCACTATAGAAGTAGCTTTGAAAGACAGATTTTTAAATAATACTTGAAATTATATTCTACATTCTGGTTAATGCAGAAGAATAACTTTCAGTTTGAGAGACTAACTCTGGGACTGCTATGTTTCTACATTTTTAAGTATGTAGTAATTACAGTAGCTTTTTTCTGCACAAGTCAGTATGCTTTTATATAAATGTGTTAGATAAAACCTGGTACTTTAAAAAGAAAAAGTTTTAATGTTTTATTTACTGTTCCATTAATACCACTGTACAATGAGAACTGAATGTGCCACAGTACAAAGTGGTAACCGAGCCTTATCTCCAAAAGCTGATAATTTAAAAAGGCCAGACAAACGCTGCACAATGTAGGCATCTCTACTTAATCAGAGCAGTGCAAAATCCCAGTTTCATATTGAAGTAAACAATAAGTACAATTTGTTCTGTTTTAGAAAGTTAATGTGCTAGAACTTAAAGGAAACAACTCTGAATCCTTTGTGACTAATCTTCTTAGAGAAATAATGGGAGCACTAAAAGAATTAATTTGATCAATTCCTACTGGTTGTTATCTGTTTTAATATTGATTTTTTTATGTTATATATAAAATAATTTAAAATAGCTTAGAGGGTCTTTTCAATTAGTATGAGAAAGCTGAACAGAGACAAACTTTCTCAGCTTAAGTGTGTGTTTCACTTGCAGGCTGGCTTGATTGTATAACTCGAAAATTATTTAACTTGTTTGTGTATGTTGGAGAATAAAAAAATCCCACCAAAACTGCTAGGATGGGTAACATCTGTGTGCTTTTCTATCTGCAGGCATTTCGGGAATTGTGAGATCTTCCAGTATAGTGCAGAGTGCTAAAACCATACTAACAGCTGGTAAGAATGTGTGTGATTTCTATCAACATAGGCCTTCTGATTTCACAAAGTAAAAATTATAGGGCCCCAAGACTGGCTTGTTATAAGAGGTTAAAGAATAAAGGTTTTGGGTGTCTAATTGAAAGCCCCTGGAAAATAAAAGTAATATTTAAAACAGAAGCTTTATATAACTACTGACAAATTGTAAAATACCAAAAGGAATTGGAGTCTATCTGATGCTTAAACAAACAAGCAAAAAACCTGAAAAACCCAAAAGTAACAAAAACCCAATTTCTGACTTCAGTTTTATTTTATATGTGGGCCGGGTTTGGCTGATGTGCAGTAGTTCTGCTGCTCTTGTATTAAAAAATGGAAATAATGACTTTATAATTCACTCTATCTTTCTACATGTGAGTGGATCCCTAAATGATCAGTTTATAATATTGGTGTGTTATGTAGACTATAAGGTTATTTCATCATAAAATGAAGGAGGAGTTGAGTTTTGAGGGAGAGAACTTTGACAGGATCTGATGTCAGGCTCGGAAGACAGGTGTGTATTTGAAGACATCACATATTCCAAACTCCGCCTGTCCTTGGTGTGCATTGGATATGACCGACTCTCATACTTCAAAATTAATTACATTAGAAGAAGGGTTGAGTATTACAAAGTCAATGTGAGAGAAGGTATTGAGGGAGGAAAAAAGGACTTGCTTGGATTGAAACATGGGGAAACTAGGGATGCTTTTCAGCTATTAAAGTCTTCCTAACTGAATGAAAGTTAATGCCAGTTACATAGCTGGAGCGTTATCCTCTTTTCTGAGTTCTGGGATAAATCTAATTTTAAGGTGCCCTGATTTTTACATTTTAAAAAGTTGAAAGCACTGCAGCTCAGTTTAAAAGACAGACTTAAGACCTGACCCTTCATTTACTTAAAACTGGGATCAGGAGATAGACTTAATGCCTGCAAAGTGAAAAATCCTTGCTGCTTGCATGAAGTTGTTCGTATAATTTTCTGGACTCATTGATACTTATTCCTAATTCCTCCACTAAAGCAATTATATACAAATGATGCCATTACTGGTTTTAAAAGCAGCTGTATAGTTTCTGACTGAGCAATCCTTACCCAGGCTTCTACAGCTGCCGTTCCCTTCCCATTTAGTATTGAAGTTGGTGGCTCCCTGTTGTACTTCCTACCCCCTTGTAAAGAAACACAAGTTGCAGTGTTCAGGACCATTAGTGGTCTGCTGAGTCAAATAAGCAGAAACAGTTGTACCTCTTATATGCTTCTGTTAACAGTGTAATTCCATTAACTGGAAGAAGTATAACAGAACTGTTGCCTAACTTTGTTTAGGAGCTAGAGGCAACTAAGGACATAGCTCTGAGAAAAGCAAATTTTTTATTTTCTATGAGTTAGGCATATTGCAAGTATGAGTTTCTAGTGTAAGGTTTCCAACCAAATAGGTGAGGTTTCTCTTTTAAGATTTGTTGTCAAAATTACCTGGTAGTGGTCACGACTTCTTCTATTGCAACATACTTCTTTTAGAAATACCAGCTTGTCATCTATATGTTTCTAAATCCACAGAGAGTAGATTTTTGTGAGCAAAATAATTGGAGGGGAGTGGTGTCAAAGGCAGTGGTTATCAAGCTGAATTCAGTGCTTGTGACAGTTAGCGGCCTGACTGACACGTGGAGCAAAGCTGTATGAGTAAACTGCAAGAGTATGAGTAAAAGTAGTCAAGCTTTGTCAGGTTACTCATGGTCGTCTCCTGTCTCTTCTGATAGAAAGCAAATCACCTCTGGGAATCGTTAGCTCCTTTCGTGTGTCATGCAGTAAATCACTTGCAGCCTGTAGTATTACTAGGACTTTTGGGAAGTCCTAAGGCGTGTTTTAGTAGGACTTGTAATTTTTACCGTGTTTTCTGTTTTGTGCACCTGAAACTAGATATTTATCAAATTATATTTCTTCCCTTTGTCTTAACTGCTTTTTGGTGTATATATAGTGTGGGGTTGTGGTTTTTTTAATTTATTTTAAAACAAACTTTAGTTGCCTTCTAACCAGCCGGTTACGTAGAGTGATTTCCTAACCTCTGAGTGTTGTTTAATGAATGCAAAGCTTGCCTGTGGAGCTAACCTTCCTGAGCACTGCTGTGCAGGCCGACTTGGCTGGAGAACGGGAGTCCTGCTGCTGCAGAGAGGATCGGGAGGCTGTCGGTAACATGTGCCGCTGCACGTAAAATAAGTGTTGCCTCCCTTGCTGGTTTAGGCATAGCCCTGCTTCCCAGCGATCCTGTGCGTGGGCCTTACCAGAGCACCACCAGTTTTACTCACTGAAGATGGACAGAAGCACAGGAATAGTGTTTTTGTAATAAAAACCTACACTGTAGTGCACATTAAAGAAGAAATTAAATTTAGCTGACCAGGCATGTGACCTCAGTATTTTTCAGATGTGATGCTTGTATCATCTTCAGTGATCTGTCCTGGAATTTAGGCGAGATGGGTTTCCATGGGTTTAGCAGTGAGTTAGTAGAAGCCTTTTGCCTGTTTTTATTCAACTGTTTCTCTCCAAACATTTACGGTTGACTTTATGTGAAGTCTTGCTGTATCTTTTAATGAAGATTTTCTCCCAATCAGTTTCCTAACGTAAACAATTTGTCACTAGTAGGCAGGCATTAATGCCGCTCACCTTGTGTTTGCCGTTTCTCGGGGCTTTTATCTGCTGATAGGCACATCGATACATGCTGTACACGGACAGCAAATGGTGGCTCCTACGTTGAAAGTATTTGCTTGACTCGTGCAAGGAATGGGTATTACAGGAGAGTGTTCAGCTTTTAAATTTAATCCCTAAGGATGCTGTATTTCTTTCTTCATTCTTTAACCAAAACTGGTCTAATGTTTTCTTCCCCTAAGACCTATTTTCACACTTTGTAGTAGAGACTTTAGCAAGAGTATTACGGCTCTGTCCTTCTGCAGTGCCTACGTCAAGGATAGTAGCTAAAATGAGAGAATTATGAAAGAGATTCATTAAATCAGTGGCTCCATTAAATAAGCTGTGGCTATTTTTTCTTGCTGTTCCTGGTAACTCTACAAGTACTTTTGTCCTAAGTCTCTTTGCAGAAGGATTAGTTTTCATTACATGGCCATCATTCTCTCTGAAGGGTAATGAGGGACACACAGTTATTTCCTTAGCTGTTTGTTTTGTCTTAACAACAACAAAAAAAAGCGAAATGGCTACTCTGGTCTATAGCATGGTAGGCCAATGTACAGCATGTTTCTAAATTAAATGTTAAATAGGGACTAGTTGTTGCTGGGATGGCATGCTGTGTATTAACATTATTGGCAAGGCGCACAAGCGAAACAAGAATTTCAGCCCATTTATGAGAACTTTTTTCATCTGTCTCTGCCAGTGTGGTTTCAAAGTTAAGCTCAAGCTCTATGTTTTTGTTTGTTGTTAAATGCCCTATTTAGTTTCTGAAAATGTGCCTATGTATTTCTTTGAGTCTGTGGTGAGATCGCCTCTCTGTTTCCCATTAGAGATGGCACCATCTATTTGATTTATTTTCCCACATAGCCAGAGTCTACCCGGTCTTTGGGAACTAACTCTGAAGTTCTTATATTTAGCTCCTCTGAAGGAGATGTTCATACTTCTTTAGCTTAGATTTCTTTATATGTTGCTAGAGGAATGCTGCAGGCCTTGAAAATCTCTTATAAATAAAATACTATGAATTAAACCATCAGTTGAAGCAATTGTTCAAGATACTTTTAAGTTAGCACAAATGCTTGTAGCTGCTCTGAATAACACTTTATTTTCTTAGACTTGGGATATTAGTATAGTATGTCTTCATGGAAGATTTTTTTAACTATAAGTAACAGCTTTATAAATAAAATATTCTGTAGATTCGTGATAACTGCTGTCTTCAACAGCTGCCTGAGCAGATACTGCATACCACTGCACCTCACTGTAAATATGTCTAAGTCTGCATGTGCTTGTGCATGATACATTAACAATATGTAACTATTTGCCTCCACATGCCAGCTTTTCAGCCGTATATGCATTAGTCTTTTTTTTTTTTTTGAAAGGAAATAATGAATACTACAGCCAGGCATATCTACTGGTACACTTTAGGGGACTTATATTGTAGCCAAATTACTATCTTACAATGCTAACACTTCCAAAAAAATGAACATGGAACATTAATTAAAACCAGATACAACTTATGTTTACACTGAAATTTTGTGGTCTTGATTCCATGTGCATTAGGTCTTTGTTCTGTATCATATAGTGGAAAAATCTAAAGGGGAGGTGGAACCACCAAGTCATAGACTCATAGCCAGAGTAGAAAGACATTTTCATGTGGTCCAACTGCTTCAGATTCCGAGACTGAGCCATAATTACAACCATTAACTTTTACTACAGATGTGACTCATCACCCTGAGGGCTGCTTTAAGAAGCTAGCTGTATGTACAAACCTGTATTTCACTTTGTAGCGTGATGTGCTAGGGCAGAAATGTAAGCATCTCATTACATAAGGCTCCAGTGGGTGGAGTTCAGTAGAGTGCTCCCTGCAGGGGGACAATACAAAGGAGAAAAATCTCTTTATGTTGAGCTGCTGCAAGAGGCAGAGTAGGCTGGCAAGCTGATAGAACAACCTGACTTGCAGGCTGCATAATTACTCCTGCAGGGCTGTATCAGCTGTGTTGCTGTTGATTTGCCACATGCCATGTGCATACTGTCCTTCCAGAACTACCCCGACTTCATTGGAATGGCAGAACAACATCGACTCTGGCAGAGCAACTTCAGTATTCAAGGGGCTGTATCCTGGAAGTATAGTACCTAGGAGATTGGGCAGTAATTTTCAAAAGCTGTACAGTTACGTAGTTTTAACTTTGGAGCCACTTCTTGCATTTATGTGCTGTGCCTGAGCTCAGTCTGGCCTCGTTCTGCAACTGGAATTCCTACACTATGTGCAATTTTAATGCAGATATGTGAGGCGCTTCAGAATTTACGTGATTATTTACTTGTTACTTGAGATGCTGCAAAGGAAAGCCCATCATGACTTCATTTGTGTGTTTGCTTTTAGCAAAAACCTATTAGATATAGAAAAGTTTGAGCTTACAAAGCCACGTGCATCCCATATGTAAGCTGAAAATATGTGTATGCATGATTCCTTGCAAAATGTAAAATCGAGTTTATTTAAATTGCACTTAGAGAGACAAGAAATGCAAACTGGTGATATACAAGATATTTGTTATGCTAGGCTTTTTAGTCTGTCACATTCTTTCAGGAACAGAGCATGCACTTTTCCTTGTTACTGCATACTCATTTGACTTCTGGTGACTCTAGACTGCTAACACTGAATGCATCTTTCACTTAAAGTATTTATCTTCATTTGGTTGCTTTCTAAGGTCTTTTCAAAACCGGATATTATCATAACCATTTTTTTTTTCCTCTGCCCAAAAGTCCAATGCAATAGATGGTTAAACCTGAGTTGAAGTGGCTCATTTGTTCCAGAAGATCTTTCCTTGTGTTATGGTGTGTCCTACTGTGTGACTTTTGGCTAAATTGCTGCTGTGTACTTCTAGTCAGTCTTGTCAGGTAAACAGTGTTCTGGTAAATAAATGTAAGAAAGATTGTGTAAGTATAATGTGCCATACTTTTTGATCTGTTCATGCAAGTGTGAAAATTAAAGCTTTTTGTGCAGCAATAAAACATTGCCTTTTCAGTTTTGAATTTGTAAGGGTGTGATTAGACTCTGTTGTAATCTGAAAAGTCACTCTGTGTTTTATGTTGGTTGCTTTTTGTTGTTGTTTTGGGGTGGGTTTTTAATCAAAAAAAGCTGGAAGGAAGAAAAATAAGTAGCTCCACTGTCTGGGAGCTCAGAACCATGCTGAAATGCCAAGACTAACAATATTTTGATTTTAAGTTTCCAAATACTAGATGACTAAACCCAGGAAAAGGCTGTATCTTTTTTTGCTGTAGGTCTATATGAGAAGGCTCATCTCGTGTAGCACTTCAGAAAGTGTTTAACTCTGAGGGTACACATTGCAAATTGTGTGGGAGACATCCTCAGTCACTGTTTATCTAAAACTTGTAGAAGCTTGGAGGCAATGACTGCTGCAAAATCCTACTGTATCTTTATGAAAATTGAGAAATGCCTTCCTTCGTTGTAGGCCTGGCATAATGGCATGGTGTTTACCAAAGTTCGGTGCTTGTGGGCTGGTGCAGGATGATGCTGGAGTATGACAGCTGTTCTGGGGTGTCGTGAGGCTGATTGTAAACAAGTGACAGTCAGGTTACTCTGAAGCAAAATTGGTCCAGACAACATCCCTGTGACAGGGTATTCACACTGGTGTCCATGGTATACTTCTGATATTGGCAGTGTTGCCACATTACAGCTGTTTGTCATAATCTTGTTATTTTTGCTCCTTTGAGTTCACCTGGTTATATGCCTTACTGAACTGGTTTGTCATACCCATCATTATTTCAGTATTATCTTTTTCTACCTAAGGACACAAATATCTATGCATTATGCAAGTTGAGTAGTTTTATTCTCTTGCAGATGTGCTGTGCTCTCAGTTATGAAATGGTAGCTGCCATTAGTTAGAATGAGGCAATAACAAAATATTCATGGAGGTTACAGTGTACTTGACAACTTGCTGAAACCAGAACAGATTTCCACCTCAACAGTCAGCAGCACATTTCCAGTGAAGAAAAAAAAAAAAAAACCACCAACCAACCCAATTCTCATTTTTCATTCACAAGCCTTTGCATAGCAGTGCTCTGGGTTTGTTTGTCCTGGGAAGCTGCTGGCGGTGTGCAGTGTTTGATTACATTTAATCCAGATGAGCACCAGTGTGATGCTTTGCAGTTCTAACTGTGTAGAATTGGACTACAGCAAGGCAACCGAGTGCCTGATGTATAGCATCAAGTAAGGCTAACTAAAATCTGATTAGCAGAAGAAATTGGTAAAGTAGGATTTGGAAGTATAAAACTTGCTGTCTACCAGTCGTGCGGAGCTTGCTTGAGCAGACTGTTTGTTTGTCCTGGTTCACGCCTCTCTCCCCTGCCTCTTTATACCTTCAGTAAAAATTCAGCTGCGCAGCTTTGGGCATAGCTGTGGTTCTTGATGATTAGGCCTCTTCTAATCTACAGAATCTGGTGGTGGGCTCCTGTCTCAAGGGCCGAAATTCTTCGACAACTAGATTCCTCTCACAGATGGGGCCAGCTAGTTAACCTGCACACCTAACAGCCTGATTTCTCTCAGTAGCCCTGCTTGGGTGCCGTGCTGCAGTCTGGCAGGCTGCTGGTGTCTGTTACCGGGCCAGACTACAATCCTGCTCAGCTGGACATGCTACCTAGCAGTAGGTCAGAAAGGGCTTGAAAAGCAGAATATATTGGCTTGGTGAGGGTCTGCAGTAGACACAGGTGGTTTGAAAGCCTTCCTGGATTTAGCATGTAGGAACAATGATGTAAATCAGAAGTTGCCCTCTGTACTAGTTAAGAGTTTTGTCGTGAATCTCTACATTAGCTATACCTTGGTCATTGTCTAGACAATGTCCTTGTGTGCAACATCGTCGGGCCTTCAGAATGAGCCTACTCTGTTCTGCATGCTTTAGTACTATAAGAAGTATTTTTTTGTGTTGTTATTTACTGTGTTATGAATGTGACAAGAAGGTTATTTCCATGTCTGCCTGATGGATTAGGCTGTCATTCTCGCAGGGAAATACTTTAATTCATGTAGTAAGAATCTAGTATTTGAGTTAGCCTTCCTAAATGTTGATGTTTTCTGGGGTTTGTGTGTTTTTTGTTTTATTTTTTAGGCTTGAAGAAATCTATGACTTACAGTATGAAGAAATTATATAAAATGACGAAAGGATGGTTAAGGAAGACATCTTGAGTCTTGACATACTGTGTATGGGTAAATAAATGGTACTTTCTCTCTAAATATTTTGCAGATGTTACTGTGCCTATTGAGTGGATTAAAGTACATTGAAGAAGTCTGTTCTGATAATTTACATGCCCAATTTTACTTTTAAGGTGGGAACTTTTGTTAGTGGTGGAAGGTTCAATGGTAATAGGGCAAAGGAATTATACTCTGTAAATACTGAAATGAATTTTCCTGTATGCTATAACTTGGATTTTCAGAAAACCTGAGTAAAAAGGATTGATTGTACCTATGAATTAAAAACCAAAGCCGCTCATTTTCCATGTATGGCTAGCTTTATATTCCAAAATACCCTCAGGCTCTTTCAAAACATTCACTGTCCCAATTTGAGCTCTGTCAGGGACTTAGGGAACAGGAGAGTCCATTGAGTTTTAAGCAGATATGAAACCGTCCTTCCAAAATGCATTATTTCTGCACTAACATGTTCATGCTTAGAATTCTTCCGAGAATGCTTACTGGATGCTTCTGCAGGGTAGACTTCATGAAAAGTAAATTTTTTCTCAGATGTGTGACATTCTGAATCCGAGAACTTTGACAATGACTTTCAGTGTGGGCAAGAGTGATGGAAACGAGAAGCTTGCCAGGTTATCAGATGCTTTCATAAACATTCTGTGTTCTGTTCAGGAGACTGAGATGACAACTGCCCAGCTGCTAGCGTTGTCAGAAGTGTCATAGTTGGAAGGAAAGTCATGCGTTCATTGACTTCCAGGACCTGCTTGAGCAGATTTATGAAATGGGTGTTGTTTGGCAGAAGATCTATTTAAGTGCTTTGAAGTTGGGAATTTTATGAACAAAAGGACGTGTTGTTTGATTCTTTGAATACGAATTTTTTTTTTTGAAAATACCATCCACAAAGATAAAACTTGTTATCCCTTGCTTAATTAAATTAGCTAAACTAAAGAAAACTGGGCTTTTACATAGCATGCCACATTAATCGTGCCATTAAGAATGCACATTTCTGGCAGTATTCATCTGTGAGAATAAATTTGGAGCATCTCTTGTAAATACAGTATTTCTGACTGTGTCAGGTGGGTTTGCTAATTTTGGATGTTTTTCTTAATAGAAATAAATTCAGAGAACACTTAATTTTATTTGTGAGAGTGTCAATGATAAAGAATTTAAAAGTAAAAAATGGAAATAAAATGTATCTTTCCTGATTAGCATATATTTTTCTTGTGTATTATGTGATCAGTATCATCTCTCAAGTTACATTTGATTTAGTGATCTCACTTTAAAAAAAAGTTGAATGAAATTGGCTGCTAATTGTTTCTAGGGAGCAGTTCAAAGCATAAATTTAAGAAAGAAGACAGAAAATATATTATTGTATGTAATATGACTCATTCAGGCTTACTTTAATCACAGAGAAACTTTTAAATATTGATTTTTTTCTAAAATATTTGAGTTTAAAGTGGCAAAATCTGAATCCAGAGTCAGAATATAAATGTCCCCCCTTTTTTGTGTGCTGGATTTTTTTTAATTTTGTTTTCTTGGAAAATATTATTACTGTGAAATAGTAACTTTCTAAGGTCAAAGGCAGATTCCTAACACTTTTCATTGTCCGTTGATGATAGATGTAGAATTTGTAAGACGCATCCTCTCAAATGTCCCTTTTCTGATATAAGGAGGCTGACTATCCTTTTTGTGGTGGCATATTCTGCAAAAGAAGTGACTTCAACGAGAGGATGTTTGTATGTGTGGTACTAGCATTCTCTGTCCCTATTAGTAAGAGGCCAAAGTCCCCTATTTGAAAAGTTTATATTACAAGAAACAGAGCTAGGGAATTTAAGCCACCAGTTAAATTAAATTAACCTTGGTTTTTGGCTGGATTTTTTTGTTTGCATGAAGAGATTCCTTTCTGGATAATCTAGAAGTCTTTTATGCAAAATATACCCTATCCACCTTAAAATTAACTTCATATGTAGCGAAGACTTGAAATAGCCATACAAATTTTACGTTTCAGCACAAGCTCTAGTAAAAAGAAATCTGAAATCAGATGTTGACTTACTTAGGTATGCTCGGTGGAAAATTGTTAAGAACAGAGAATACTGATCCCAGTGGTAGAAACAGACCCTGCCAGACACAAAGCTTTTGGACAAATGAACAGCACAAGAAAAGGCTCAGGATGGAGTCATGACCTTCTGACTGAAGTAGTTACCAGGTAAGAAGTGCAGTGCTGGTAGAACTGCCTGGTTTTGTCATCTGACGAGGTAACAGCTTTTATTTTTTTGTCCCAAGTAAAATACACTGTAGGGGAAACTGCATATGGGCAGGAGCATGAGCCAAAGACTGATTTTTACACCAGCAGTTCGGTGGTAGCGAAGTTTTGGTAGGGTCCACTGTACTTGGGGAGTCCTCATCTGTGAAAGTCTTAGGGTACAAAAACAATTGGGAACTGACACTGACAGCACATAATGTATCAACTCCTTGTAGGGAACAGGACAACTTCAAAAATAACTCTGCATGAACAGTTAGCAGAATGATTGATGTGATTGATCTTTTTTTTTTTTTTTAATGTGACTGAATTTCATATGTTCTGGGTTTCCTTTTGTACTTGTGTTTATTTTCTTTTAAGGCTGTGTGGGAAGGGTCTAAGTCCTCCTAAAGGAGAGAATGCTCACCACTGGTGAGGATTTGTCCTTGACAAATTCAGCAAGATCACTCTTGGTGAAATTTTATTTTTCTCTCTGTGTGTGAATTCTTCTCCTGTAGTCAACTTTTGGAAAAATAATACCATAAGCAGAAAAATATAGTTGTTTTTCTGTTTTTTAAAAAATGCCAGTTGATGCACACTGGATTGTTGGAAACCTATTCCATGTAGTGAATACATTGCTCGATAATTACGGCTAACAACTAAAATGTTATTCCAGATTTTGCCTCATTTATCTCTTCTTTATGTCTGTAAATGAAAATGTAACTATTGCATTTTTGTAATTCCCATAATTCCCTTAAGGCTGCAGGCCTTCCTGGTTGTTGTATAGAAATGTACGAGCTGAAAGGAAAAACAGACATGCATGATGCTCTGATAGAGCAAAAACTTATCCACAGAATAGGCAATATGACCAAATAAAAAAAGAACAAGTCTACAGTGGCAAAGCTAGGCACTCTTATCTGTTAAGGAGCTCATTCTTTCCTCCTGTAGTAGATCAGCTAAGTGAAGTTTTACATCCTGACCCATACTGGGAAGTAATATCATTGAACAAAACCATCCTGACCAACCTGTACTTTTTTTGCTTTGTTATGAAAAGGTGAGGATGGTGCTTTTTAAACCTGGTTAAATAACAGCACCACAGGATGTGAATCCACTGGCTCATAAATTATAACTGCTTCAAGCACTGGTGGAGAGAGATCGTGTGTCATAAGATTACCCAACATGTGGTTGACTAGCACAGCATTTAATCACATCCTTGACTTAAAATGCATACATTATTACCGTTGTTGAATAGGTGTGTAATTCCTTTTTGAGACTAAGGGCAACATATAGCTTGGGCTTGAATCTACAGAAGTAGAAGAAAAAATTTTCAGAAGCTCTGATGTCTCAGTACAGTCGGACAGTGCTGAATCCCTCCTGGGATATCGCTGCAGTGTAAGTGAAGGCTGCATTCTAACAGCTTGTTCCCTTTGGTGGTTTTTATTTGTTACTGTGAAGTTGTGGCTGTTCTTTTCGCTGAGAGAGGGTACCTCGGAGATGTGTGTCTACCAGAACTTTAAATACAATATCCTCTGAGGATATCTTGCATCCTAAGAGGCTCAGTGTTTCTCCTCGTCTGCAGTTCCTCACTACTGCTAAGTTTGGGGATGAGCAGCAGTTAAATCTAGAATTTTTTTAAAAGATGAAATGCAGTTGTAACTCTAGGGAAGTGTTTAAAATGGGAGCTGTCTTTGAAAAGCCATTAGGAATACAGTTAATGTTCTGAATATTAAAGGAAGACACACTTAAAAGTGGTTTTGGTGTTTCAGAAGGTGCTTGCTCTGGAAATGGTGCTTCAAAACATTAGAAGTCAATTACAAATCAGTCTGATGTGTGAGAATGAGTGGGCCCCAGCTCCTGTAGTGAAACAGCTATCTTAATTCTGATCCTTGCTAGCTAAGCAAGTGCATTTATTCCAGAGGTAATGTTCTCGCAGGAAAAATAGGAATGTACTGCTTGCTGTTTAGCAGCTAACTAAACATTTTTATGTGCAGCAGATGCTGCATGGTGTCAAACCCTCCCAACCTTTAAACTGTTTGTCCTGCTGCCAGTGGATTGGTCTTCCCTGTTACAGGTGTTGCTTTACAGCCGAGTTTGCCTGTAGTCTGAACTGGCCATGTTTGTCTTGCGTGGCTGAAATACCCATTGCGTATCTTGATTTGGCTTTATGAACTTTCTTTGTGTATAGTAGTATACTGGGTCACTTCTTGCTCTTTGGAGAGAGTTTTGCAAATCCCTGTTTAATAGTTCCTAGTTTACTCCATCTGTTGATACATTGCCAGCATTCAAGTCTGTGCAGTAAATCTTTGAGATGTAAGAAAGTCCTTTCTCATCATCCATATAGGCTGAAATCTTAAACTCTATTCTGTTCTGTAAATCATTTATCTCTGTTTTTTTTTAAAAAGTGGCCTACCTTTCCCCTTGAGGCCATTGGTCTTGAATGTATTTATTTTTCTGGCAGAGCGCCATGAATGAATCATAGCCTAGAGCAGCCTACAGTCTGAACTGCTCTCTATTGTTAATATAAAATACTTCATGCAGTTGTTACCATGTTTTACTATGTACAACTTTTAAGAGAAGAGAGATTGATTTCAGACTTGTTAGTTGCTTTTGAAGTTTCTCAACAGGATGTGGAAATGATTTCTTATGCTCATACAGCTGTAATCCGCTAAAACAACTAGGGATCGTTGCATGGGAAGTTGGTACATGGGAATTTGTTACTAACTCTTTGTCACAAGGAGGTGTGTTTGTTCTTTCACGAAAAGTAGTCACTTTAGCTTTTCGTTCCATTTGTAACTTTCCTGTTTATACTTTCCTGCTCTCTTTCCATACTGCTTTATTGTTTTATTGTTTCTGTTTCTCTTCTTGACTTAATTCTCAAGTCTTTCATTACGCTCCTCAGACCCCTGTTTTCTGGTTCGGCCGTTCCACCATGAATCTTGTTTCATGCTCCATCCCCTTTTTTTTCTGTGTAACAGTGCTTTCATTAAAGGCAACTAGGCAGATGATTTATTTCTTGATGTCTTAAAAGGCTTCTTTGTAATGAACAGCCTGGATCCAATCAAACTACTAAGGGTTTCCGTAGGTGAGTCAGCAGCATGGGCCAAGCTGGCTCAGAGATATTTACACACTTTTCTGGCACTGTCTATCTCGTGCTTCAGAGGGAATAAACTAGATGATACAGGATGAATAGGAAATGAAAATTTTGACTGGATATATAACCATAGATTGTGGTTTCCACTTCTCTTTACAGTCTATAATCTCAGTATTGTGTCCCTTTATTAACTTGCCTACTGTTGTGAGCAACCCGTTTGGCTGCTGCTAGACTGAAGATCTGGGGAGTGTGTAAACCTGTACCACGCAGGATGCTGACTCCCTCCATCAATGTGTGTAAGATGTGTGCTTTATCTCTTGCTCGTTTCCCCTTTTTCCAGGTATTGGAGGCATTAGTTCCTCCAGGTGGCTGGCTATGGGACCCTTCAAATACAGGCTGCATTGAATGCACCTGACTTTGTTTCAACTGCAGAGACTGTATTTCTCTCCAGATTTGGTTGACCTTCAGGGTCAGTGAATTTGACTAACAGGTGGAGAGTAACACCTTCAACTGTACCATAAGCAAGGTGCCTCTAGGCAGCATACAGCTGAGCGTGTTTCCTTTCTGTTAGAGGGCAGGACTTTATAGTATCCCATAGCTTCCTGATGTTTGCAACAAACATCTCTGCCAGACTGGGAAGATGGATATAGAGGCCAGTATTCCTGGGTGGCTTAGGGAACTGAACTGTATGGTCTATGCTCTTTAAATGGGTTGAGGAGGTAATGCTAGAGCCTGTTCTGACTCGGGAAGCTTTAGAATAAACAGAGCGCTCTTGGTGACTGTCCAGTAGAGGGGGATCCAAGCAGGGTTGTGACTCATGCCTTTTCCCAGCAATTAATTTAAAAATAGAATTGAAATTGAAATATGCTTTGAAGGTCAGAATGTCAGGTCAGTGTGTGTCTGGTCGTTTTTTATGGGTAAGGTGTTCACAGAGGACAAAGCTTTCTTCATTTTGAAATCCACTTCTGCGGGCCACGTACTCTGAATGTGTAGAAAATGAATTTTCTTTGTATTAGCTACTGCAGGAAGAAGAGATGTTACCTTTGTGTAGCTATTTTCTGGTGTATTTTTTGTCTGAGTGAACAGCTGCTCTGTCACTTTTGATACTGTGGTTTCATAAAATTTTGCAGTGACCTTATTTACCTGTTTGTCTAGATAAAAATCTACAGCACAGTTGCCAGCTGATCCCGAACTTAATGACTGCTGTAGGGAGAGGCTGTAATCATTTTACTCTTGCATGTTTTAACCTCTTACTCAGGCCTGTTAAATCAGAAATGTTAAAAAATGGATTAAGTTTTAGTGCATGAACAGGAAGCTTCAGACTATACCTTCTGAAATTACTGATAAAAATTCAAATATTTTAGTTATATCTTAGACTAAGAACTTACATGTCATTTTTGCTTTCAGAATCCAGCATTCTACCAAAAGCTTTTCATTAATGGTGGATGGCTATTTTGACAGCTATGCACATTTTTTTTTTCTGAGAAAATGAAGGTCATGGAGCTGTAAAGACCAATATTCTAATCTGACTGAAACTTCACACAGTGTAATGGCTATAGAAGGTTCTTCCTGGTTTTAAATTTGAATAGAATTTGATTGTTAGGAGCCTGCAACAATAAGACTGTCTTTTTTTTTTTTAAAAAAAAATATCATTACACTGTCTTTCGGTTCCTTCACTAGCCTTTACTGTACTGCGAGACCTACTTTGAAAGACTTGAGCCTGATGTTTAAGATACCTCCCCTACTCAGTTAAACAAGCTAAGTAAATAGTTCAGTTAAATATCTTATGTTGGATTTTTTGTATTAATTTTTATTACTTCTCTTACGTGGAATCTATCTAGCTCTGTGGTATACTTGGTAAATTTGAAAGGTTGCGTTCCCACACAGTGAATTATTTTTTTCAGTCTCTGCCTTCTGCCAAAGTTTCTCCAAACCTCCTATTTTAAAATTAGTAGTGAAGCATGAGAAGGGGGCATTCAGTAGGTTGGGTTTTTTTTTGTTTGTGGTTTTGTTTTTTCTTTTAATGTTACCATCTGCAAGTTGCCTTGCTCTTACCCAGTGATGAAATGTCTGGCTCACTCCCTGTACAAGACAACAGTGAGGGCCAAGAAGCTAGTGGCTCCTTAGAATGCTTCCAGAAGTGGTGCAGGAGAAGGGGCAGAGCTGATACAACACAGCCTACCAATGTCTGTCTCACCATGCTGTTGCAGTGCTTCGGCATTACAGCCCGGGGCAAGGCTTTTTAAAACTGAATTATTTTCACAATAAAATCTAGCCAATCTTTTCTTCTTTTTTTTCCTTCATTGTTTGCTAAGCCTGGCATTGGGGCACACATCCTAGATGATGACACTGCACATTCTGTACACTCATGGCTAACTCTGATCCTGCATTCTTGGATAAGAAAATTGCCAGGTAGAAAACTGAGTCAGTAGCAATTTGACAGTTTGAAGGGGAGTTTGCACAGACAACAGTAGATGATGAAACTACATGGCTGTGCTTTAAATTCTTACGAGATTTTAAAGTAGATTATATTTAAAGGTTTCACTTGCATAGGTTCTTTTAAAGTAAAGCATCTGTTTTCTTCTGCTTGACTTTTTGTTGTTTAAAAATGTGCCTCCTCTGTTCCTTTTCTAGTTTATTTGTGAATAATTTCAGCAGATTCTCTTTCCCATACAAGAATGAAAATGAGTGTGTTACTTGTATTAAAGACAGCAAAAAGAACCCCAGAAGCCCAAACCCTTCTACCCTCCTGAGTTCATGACTAAAATGATCTGATTGCTGTTTGACGTTCCGCTTGTATTAGCACCGCTGCCCGGGTGGGGCCTTCCAGCCCTGTTCCTGTCCCTGGTAAACCCAGCAGGTGGGACTGCAGGCAGCAGGGCTGTGCTGGGGTCAGCTGCAGCCTTCTGCAAGCCATTCCTAAACCACCATGGTGAGGGCACATCTGGAAACATGCAGAGAAAGCCCCCTTGTTCTGAGGAGATAACTGACCTTAGTCTAGAAACTGCTAGGCAGTGAGAATTTGAAGTCCTTGGTAATTACCAAGATCAGGCTGTAAGAGCTATAAAGTTGGCACACAGAAACAGTAAAGTTGGTGCAGGTAGTCTCACCCAACAAATGTGACTAAGCTTGATTCTTCCCGTGGGATTCCCTGTTGTGTCTTTGAGCTGATAGGTGAGGATACTCAAAAGAGCTTTAGGCAGTCTTCTGGTGTCCAGTTCGTTTAGGCAGGTGTGTTGCATTTGTCCAGTGACCTACTGCTGGTGTCTGAGGTTTAGATGAAATTCTAGTGACTAAATAACCTTTTCTTACAGCCTTAAAATGTATGTAAATTGTGTAGCTTACAATGAGTTAGTATGTAGACTCTAAAATAATTTCGCATCTAATCATGAACTGCAACCTGTGCATGACTTGAATGATCTCAGTTGCACTAAAGTTTAGAATCACGGAATGCTTTGGCTTGGCAGGGACCTTTAAAGGCCATCTAGCCCAACCCCCCTGCAGGGACATCTTCAACTGGATCAGGGTGCTCAGAGCCCCGTCCAGCCTGGCCTTGGATGTCTCCACAGACGGGGCATTGACCACCTCTCTGGGAAACCCGCTCCAGGGTTTCACCACCCTCAGCGTAAAAAATGTCTTCCTTATATCCAGTCTAAATCTCCCCTTCCTTAGTTTAAAACCATCACCCCCTGTCCTGTCACAACAGGCCTTGCTAAAAAGATTGTCCCCATCTTTCCTATAGACCCCTTTAAGTATTGAAAGGCTGCAAAAAGGTCTCCCTGGAGCCTTCTCCTCTCCACGCTGAGCAGCCCCAGCTCTCCCAGCCTTTCCTCCAGCAGAGGGGTTCCAGCCCTCGCATCATTGCTGGGGCCTCCTCTGGCCCCACTCCAACAGCTCCAGCTCTGTCCTGTGCTGAGGGCTCCAGAGCTGGACGCAGGACTCCTGGGGGGGTCTCACCAGAGCGGGGCAGAGGGGCAGAATCCCCTCCCTTGCCCTGTGCCCACGCTGCTGGGGATACAGCCCAGGGCACGGCTGGCCTGCTGGGCTGCCAGCGCACACTGCTGGGCCATGTCCAGCCTTTCTTCCACCAGCACCCCCAAGTCCTTCTCTGCAGGGCTGCTCTCCATCCCTTCATCCCCCAGCCTGTATTGATACCAAGGATTGCCCTGATCCATGTGCAGGACCTTGCACTTGGCCTTGTAGAACCTCATGAGGTTCACACAGGCCCACCTCTCAAGCTTGTCCTGGTCCCTCTGGATGGCATCCCGTCCTTCTGGCATGTCTACTGCACCACTCAGCTTGGTGTCATCTGCAAACTTGCTGAGGGTGCTGAGGGCTGTCCATGTCATTGATGAAGATATTAAACAGCACTGGTCCCAGTACAGACCCCTGAGGGACACCACTTGTCACTGATCTCCATTTGGACATCGAGCCGGTGACCACTATCCTCTGGCTGCGACCATCCAACCAATTGCTTACCCACTGAACAGTCCACCCTCAAATCCACCTCTCCCCAGTTTAGAGAAGGAAGTTGTGGAGGTCTGTGTTGAAGGCTTTACAGAAGTCCAGACAGATGACGTCCATTGCTTTTCCCTTGTCCAGTGACGCGGTCAC
>Ga0065711_1030292_pt1 | contig 32999 bp, 18 predicted proteins | sample Hoacrofraction12_FD_59098 | JGI IMG/M metagenome (GOLD analysis project Ga0065711, IMG submission 59098) | Hoatzin crop microbial communities from Cojedes, Venezuela - Epithelial fraction 12 v2 (version 2) | ecosystem: Host-associated > Birds > Digestive system > Esophagus > Crop | place...
AAAAAAAAAAAAAAAAAAAAAAAAAAAATCACTCAAGTCTGAAGTCTTCCATACATATCTAAGTGTTTAAGTGTTTTGTCATTCTAGACCACCTGGAAAGTCACAATACTAAATGAAGCTCTTCATTTTGAAATCGGACCACAGATTTCTCCATACAAACTTGGAAGTTTAACTCTAGGCATCCATATTTCACTCAGTCATCTAAGAAATTTGTTGCTAATGTTTAAATCAAAGCCTTCATAGTGAAGATGACTAGAGAGACAGTATTCTTTAAGTGATCAGAACTTGCAATAAGTAATGTTGTAAGGGGATTAATGAACTTTTCCATGTGGTCTGTAGAAAAAAGGTTGGTACATTCAGAAGAAAAACGTGTGCCCAAGGCACACTAAATGAAGGCAGCAAAGTGGTGATCATTCTCTTTATGCTACTTTAAAATACAGTTCTAATTTCTTCTGAGAATCCCAGCCCTGGAAGAAAAATATATGCATGTGAAAAAGTTTTCTTTCCTTCTCATTCCTCAGCTTGGTATTGCTTGTTTCAACAGCTACATGGGAGCTCATCATTTTGATTTGCCTCTAGAGTCCAGTTAATCACAACTTCCAGGAAACAGGCTCTTCTATTGACGCAGTGACTCAAGATACAAGGGTGGTCTGAATCTCCAGTGTATATCTTTTTATCATAGTTTAACCAAAGCTGGATTTCCCTCCCTCCCTCCGGCACTTGGCCTTTCTGCCTCACACTCAAACAACCCGCTGTATCCAAACACAAACGTTCTGCCTGAAAGCTTCCCTTGGACCACAAAAGGATTTTGTTCCAGCCACTAAAGGGTGTTTGAAAAGCTATGTAGCATGCAGCCTCTCAAAGCGTGTGATCTTAATAGTAGGTCAAGGGATCCTACACTAATTCCATCCCTTCAATCTGAAAGAATAAATGTGCTAACAGAAATTCAGCATTACTTACTATAAATTTTTGTCTGAGTGGCAATCCAAGCACGACAAGCAGACTTTCAAAATCTCAGCTGGATTTGCCCCCCCACCCCCTCACTGAAACAGAACAAAGGCTTTTTCTTCATGCTGTCTTTATTGCAAAACATGCTTTTCAGTTCATGCAAGTCCCAAAACACGCATCTGAAATGCAAAATAGAATTTTGGCCCTTTTGACTTTGATATAGTCCTGTTTGATTTCAGCACTCAACTGCCACCTCTCCTTAAAATCTCATGCCTCCACAACTTTCCCCCTTTGTTTTCACCGAGCTCACCACTTACCATGAAACTGTGAAACTATTGGAGGAGTATCTTCATCTAAGTCGTCAACTCCCCCTGCAATTGGGTAAGGAGGAATGGAAACTCGGGGCATAACTACCCAGCTGTGATCAGAGTAGAGAGAGGAGGTCAAGCTTGGCAGTCCAGAATTGTGTGCTATTTGAAAACCACAAATCTTCTCAATCTGTTGCCATCGATAAAGACGCTCTCGCAAACATGTCGTCAACTCAGAGAGTGCTTTCCTGAAGAAAAGCACACACGAAAATTACATACACTGTTCTTAATGATAAAGCAAAGCAACACAAGTGCACTCATTCCAGCATACCAGAAGATCCACTAGGACTGCCCAAATATTTGCACTTTAATACCTTCTAAACTGTTTTACTTAAAAGTGCAAAAACACTAAAGACACTAAATTCCGTAACTCTCCCCCCCCCCCAAATCCATTGTTACAGGTATAAATAACCACAAAATACACATCCTGGTAATACTCTTACTTTGCTTCAAGGATTTTATGGTCCACTTCATCTAGAGAGGAGCTGTGTGCAACGTGTAATGTTCCAAATACAGTACTTCTCTTCTTTTTTATCTTTTCTGCCTAAAAACCAACATAAAATGAAATGCATAAACCTAGGAGTTATATACCTAACAGATGATAAAACATTAGTAACACTGACAGGGAGCAATTAACTCCTCAAAGGAGGAAAAAAATATCTAAACATCTGAGTAATTTGTATTTACTATTTCATATATCTAGCAGTAGATCAGAAAAGTCTTTAAGCAGCTAAAGGGTGAGTTAGTACCTCGTCTTTGGCGATTGCTAATTGCATTTCTGCATGCTGTCTTTTGATGTTGTAATATTGTACTTCAACTTCATGTGTTAACTGAAGCCACTTCTGCAAAGCTTCAGGAACAGACCAATTACTTCTCAGCTCAAACTCCTTCTCAGCCTTTTTTAAAGCCATGCGAACCTAGCAATCAAAAAGAAATACAAGTGACACCAAGAATATCATTAGAAGTGACAGCAGAAGAAAGTGGCACATAAGCACCTTTACACTCCACAGCAACATACTAAGGCTTTACGGAGCTTTGGCAGGAACACAGACCAGGCATTTCTGAAATACACCATAAAAATTTCCATATACTATACTATATTCGGATATTTTTTCCTATGATACATAGTCCCTAAGGTGAAGCTTAAATATTTCTGTAAGACAGCATTTTTATTTAGTACAATAAAACCAATCTATTGCTACTAAAAGTGAAACAAAACTACTATCTCTCATCTAATAATACAACAGAAAAAAAGCTTTTGTATATATTTTGTTCCAGGAATCCGTTAACATTATGACAAGCTAATATAGAAAGTGTATGTCTTCTTATAGTTTCAGGATTATTTTATTAGACGATGGTATGACTGACAATCAGTAAGTGCTTTTATAATTTTTCCGTTCAAATCAAGCATTAAAGAAACATTGCTTTAAATACTCCTAAGGATATAATAAAACCAGGACCAATTTAAAGTCAACACTAAGATTATAAACAGTTTGCAGATACCTGTACTAGCTCTTCCTCTGCATATTTGAGCCTGCTGAGCTCACATTCAGCTCCCTCCCTCAACTCCCTTAAGCGATGAGCTTCCCGTTTTGCATCATTGATCTCATCCATCATTTTGCGCTCCAGATTTTGCTTTTCCACAGCAACATTTCTATTCTCTTCTTGTGCCTTCTCAAGCCTTCACAATTGAACAAAAAATATGAGAAAATACACAGCATATTTGTTAAAAGTTGCAGTCCTCAGGAGAGGAAAATACGTCCAGCAACAGGGCAAGAGGCAACAGACACAAACCAAAACACAAGATATTCCATCTGAACATCAGGAAACACTTTTTCACCATGAGGGTGATGGAGCACTGGCACAGGTTGCCCAGGGAGGTAGCAGAATCTCCATCCTTGGACATATTCAGAAGCCGCGTGGACAAGCTCCTGGGCAACCTGTTCTAGATGATCCTGCTTGAGCAGGTGGGGCTGGACAAGATGACCTCCGTAAGTCCCTTCCAACCTCAACCATTATGTGACAACAAAGACTGTGCAAGCTTCATGAACCAGCAGCGATTACATCACACAATGTGATGTCTACATCATATAAAATGTGCAAATTTTTAGGTGAACCTTCATTAATGATGTAATAAGACCAAAATACAAGTCTATAAAGACAACTGAGCTACAGGTACACCACAGAAGACTATCAACTCTCACAGTGCTAAATAAGCAACAGGAAGTAATCAGTCCAGGTCTGTTTCAATCTTAAGAGCTTAAAAACAGGAGAAATGTTCTCATTTCCATGTAAGTATTCCAAAGTAAACTGTAATTATACAAAAATGACATACTTCTAAATCTGTAGGTAAAAAAAGATTGAACCTCTATTCTCTACCTTCATCCCTAAGTTCACATTTTAGAAGGCAATATCCAGGAGCAATTTCTACCAAAAAAAAAAAATTGTACTGAAATCATCATTTCCACGCAAAATGTAGATGAACAAAATCTCAAGGCAGCTTAATGAAAATAATTGATGACTGCGAAGAATCTGTATTTGTACTTAACATCAAAACAAAAGGGAAACCGAACATTAACTTTTTAAATTTTTGTACCTTTCCTGCAAGTCAAGAAGACTTTGCTCTGCTGTTTGGAGACTTTCTAAGTCCTTCATCATTTTTGTGATGTGTTCTCTTGAGGTTCTGTTCTGTGTATACGCAAACCAGCAGCCTCCAAAACCAATAACTATAGAAACTGTTAATACAAAATCCTTCATCCAGTTGTGAGGGGGACCTGCACAGAGAATAACATGGCCATTAACCAGTTCATTGATAGAAACAACAGAATATGGACTTTCCCCACCACATCTCCCCAACCTACAAGGTGACAGAACCTGGTGCTAAACAGAATTCCAGCTCATTTACCACAAACCATCTCCAGCAACTACCTTTCAAGCTTTCAAATGGAATCCAGAACATTTTCCATACGACAACAGCAACTCTGCTCTAATACAATCTGCTTAATCTATACTAAAAGATACACTAGATTGAGGAAAGCTTACTAAACTTTTGCAGTACATACACATACTGTATCTTTATTTAAGTAAGTTAAGAGAGAGTTTCCCCAAATACACTTTAACAGGCCAGGAGAAACTTTGGTTATGTTTGAGTAAGTTCTCCCCAGTCTATGCCCTCTGGAATATCCTATGCCGAGTTCAAAATGCACTTGTACAAAATAAAGTAGATTTTAAAAGGGTAAGTAGCTAATAGCAGCACTTTTTAAAAGCAAAACCTGGATGGCCAAAGTGTCATACCCAAGATTCATGTATACTCCTTTGTTAGTACAAATTTTACGGTCACTTGTACCTTTGTGAAACAAACTTTTAAAAGACAGTTTCAGCTAACATTAAAGGTATGGTGCAAACACCAAGTGCTTTTTCCTCTAAAAAGCTGTAGCTCACATCTGTCAGGCTAACTCCGATCAGTCAGGCCAGCTCAGATCTGGCCTGACTTTTGCAAAGTCATTCACTGCTCTCCAAACTGCTCACCAAGCTCTGGAAGGGCCTCCTAGTTCAGGAACACCTGACACACGCAGTACCACACCATGTCTGTAACTGCCTATAAGCAAGCACGCAGACTGCTGGTGATGTGGTAAGGAAATGTCTGCACATGCTAAAATGGGTCAGAGTGGAACTGCTGCATTAAATTTAACTGCATTTAAACTCGAGTCTGCACAAGAGACACTGGGATTGGATTTGCGCCATCATCTTTTTTCTTCCTTGGGGAAGGTCATCCCCTCTCATTGCGGCATCCCAGCTTACAGTGCCCAAGCTAACTGGGAACTGAATGTAAAATTAGCTATAAGTGTAATTTAAATAGTCAAAAAGATTTGGAGGACACTTCTTGTGACACAAAGGCAAACACCCATCTGTCAAGTGAGGTTATACTAAAATTTCTACATAATCTTACACACAGAAGTGAATCTTTGTCCTAATCCCAGGATCCTGATCACCCTTTTTAATTCATTGCCCAGTTCCACAACACATGCCAAGCAATCTATCAGTACATCCACGAAACAGATAAGCTGTCCTACCTACAGCATCAAATGTCACTAAGTATTCTCTGTTGAATTCTTACAAACAAGAGATAAGAAAAAACCCCAGAAGGTTACTAACGTGTCAGAGGACCAAATAAAACAACATCCAAGGCTTTAAGCTGAAGCTTCTGTCTATGGCTCCGGTCAATTATTTTCAAGTGAGAGATCATGAAAGCATGTTCGTTTACTGCTATCCTGTTAATGATAAAACAAAACGTTACCTATTCCACAAGCTATATTGAAAACCAGTCTATGGAAAGAAATACATCAACAGCATTTCCCACAGTTATACAGATTACAGTTATGCCATGACAGCAGTGCTATAAAAAAAAGCTTATCAGCATGTGGCAAAATAAGAACATCAAATCATTTCCCTATTCTTTTCGTTCTGGAATAACCGTAAAATAAATCCATTTGACATAGTTAGAGGTAGTGGTATATTTGCAGACTTGTGACACCAACTCTCTGAAATACATACAATACTCAAATTTAAGTTATGCTCAAGAGAAGGGGTTCTACAGATAGTTTTTGATGTATAACCATACAATAGATTGGAAGTTGTTCAAAAGAAAGTTCACTACCATACAGAATTACGTCTTCATCAATAAAAACTTCAATGGCAAGAAACACAACTAAGACAAAAGGCATAGCAAGAAGCATTCATATTTTGAAATATTTTGGCAGAAAAAAAATGCAGCCAGCTCTTCAAAAGTGCAAGGACACTTCTGTTTTCTTGCATTTGACCATATCTTGTTTGACTTCAGGTTCACATAGTTGTTCCCACATAGAGACTAAAACAGCAACCTACAAGGAATTATTTGCAACTAATCCAGATAAAAAGTTCACCTGGGAAGTGTTGTTCCATTGACATTGCTGTCTCTGAAATTCTTTTCATACTGGGGCAGTTCAACAAATTCTGACAGCCACTGAAGAGTGTCCTCTTGAGTCCAGTTATGAACTGGAAAAAAAGTCAGTTTAGTTACCTTTAATTTTTGTAAAAATCAATAGCAAGACATAGGAGACAAACAGTAGAAAAGCAGGTTACAGTAAGCAAGAGGGTTTAGTCAAACATAATTGCATAAAAATTAGCATTAACATTCACCAAGGTGTTTCTGGCATTTTGCCTTTTTCATTATATGCTTCTCAGAGGAAGCTTAAGCAAACTATAAACAAACAAGCATGGAACCAACAGAAACATTTCTTTATTGAAAATTCCACAGAATACTTTAGTGTTTCACTTTAGTTTAAAACAGGGCAGCATCTTGTGACTTAAAGTGATCTCAGCCTCAATCCTTTTGTCCTTGTCAGCAGGTGCTGTAGCCATTTAAGGCAATGTACCAAGATCTTTCCCAGGATGAGGGCTTAAGAACTTGTTTTCACAAGAATCTTCATAGAGGCTCACGCCTACTAACCACAAAATGGGAGCACAGAAGAAAGGAAGAGAGGACATTGAAAGACAGCACAAATTTAACAGGAAAACAATTCAATCTCTCTCACATATGCCCAAAACAGCTGTATTACATGCATATTATACATGTAGCATGTACAAGTATACATGTATTATTACATTACCACTAAGAAAATTTATTTAAATATGTAGGGAATAATTAACAATTTTCCTGTATAACAGCAATAGTCTACATAACTTTTCATAGTTACAGATGCCCTAAGAAAATATGAAAATACTAGCCACAGATTTTACAAAAAAAAAAAAAAAAAAACCAAACCAAAAAAAACACACCACAACAAACCCAAAACAAAACAAAAAATACATGGGGAAAAAAACAACCAACCAACCAACCAACAACGGCAACAACAACAACAAAAAAAACCAAACACAAAAACCAGAAGCAAGCAAACAAACAAAATAAAACAACCACCACGTTTCTGGCCCTTAAGGCCAGCTGCTGCAGCTTACAGCTTCACAATGACAAAGTTGAAGGGAAATTGTTCTCTCCGTTTATGAAGTCTGAAGAAGTTTGTCTGCACAGGAAAGAAAAAGTGACAGCTTCCTTCTGGACAGACATATCTTTGCATGAACAAATTTTTTTAGTTTTTTTTTTTTTTTTTTCTCCAAACCTTTCTCTATCTAAAACTACTTGCATATGACAACGCTCAGCAAAGATTTCTTTAGAAATCTCATCACAACGACATATTCTCAGCTGTGAATTTTGACCATGCTCCTTTAGAAAGAGCTGCTGAAAGCCTGACAGGTAAGCTGCAGGCAATAACAATTTTTACAAGTTCAAATTCATATTTCAGTTCGCACTGAAACTGAAATACGGACTTCTAGGTCTCTTGTCTACACTAACGTAGCTGAAAAGTAAGCTTAAACATTTCAGATTTTCATTACTCCAGATAACCAGAGACAGAACATCTTTCACAGACCCACTTCTAGCTTTCATAAACTCACAGTACAAACCACTTGGATTCTATCAGTATGAATGGATACACCCCCTTCCCAGCATGCTGTCCCACTTCTTCCTCTGCTTTTGAGCCACAAACTGCTTTTCAGGTATTGATCTTGCAACAGTCTCCATTTTGTCATATTATTCTAAGCTTTTATGCAAAATGTCTCGGCTCTATTTGTAAACAGATCATTTTCACATTGCAAAGATACTGTTTTGTGAATAGTAAGTGGTCAGATTTACAAGTCACTCTAAGCCTCTCGAAAGGGTGGTAAAATCATCCAGAAAAATATCACTTTAACTGCATTCCAGGAACACGTTCAGAAACTGATGCAAAGCAAAAGCATTGTTTTGATGTGACAGAGAGAAAAAAAAAAAAAAAAACAACACTAAAATAGCTACTACACACTGCAGACTTTATCACTGACAGTACAGAACATGCAGTTTCAGAAGTCACAGAATTCACTGAGTTTATAAATTGAGCAGGAGGAAAAAAAAGAAAAGAACATCAAGAAGTTTCACTCCTACCGCTGAAAGTATTTTGTAGTCACTCTGTCAAAATTTACATGTTTGTACTTTTTCATAATTCAGTAGTAATTTTAAACATATTATCACATAAGAAATGCGGTGTGTACTGGAGTTGTTTACAGTAGAGTCAGTCACATCTGTTCTACCAATTAGATCGGTGTGATGTTTCTTTCACAGAATATCAAGGAAATTTCCCCAAACAGTTATATTTAGGAAAAAACACTTTACTATTATTCATTAGCTGTCACTGTATCAGATAGCTCCACTAGTACAGAAACTGCAAAAAGCAGCAACCAAACCCTACCCCAAACTAGGACCAGAACTTGTACTTTCTGTATTCTTCTTACACGGCTACCTGTTTACATAAAAGTTAATCTCAGTCACTTTTTGGTATATGTTTAAATGACCACTCACCATTTAAGCTAACCATAATCAATACTGACAGTCAACTCTTATTCTGGGATTTCACAGTCTAAATCTCTGCCCATGCACATATCTCACCAGAAATTTAGATTTATTATGCAAATTAATCGTGCATTAGCAGAATTCCAGTGTCAGTACCCGCAAACACCCAACTTCTCCAGGTGGAACCGGACCCTAAAGTACCCCACCCTCCCTTTCCTACAGCACCACAGTGGAGCCCTGGGAGATTCCTTTTTATCAGCGAAAATGTTCAGTCTGTTTCTTTTTGTGGATATCTTCTATATCCTATAGATATTGGTAAGAAGTATTGCTTGACTCGTCTCCAATGAGACCTTATGACCAACATACATGTTTATCCTACAACAGCATACAACACAGAGAAGCAAACTGGCCTTTCTTCAGCAGAAGCTGTTACAGCCTCCCAAAACACGACACAAGCCAAGCGATACACACCAGGTGTACTGACAGGCAGGCAGGCCAGCTGAAATTCATCCCCATCAGCATTGCCAATTAGACTCTGACAGCTCCTACTAATTGGCTGAGGTTGTAACTCTGCCTTACATTAAACACTCAAAAAGAATATAGTGCTTCAGACAGTGGAGTAGCAACTAACAATTACTGTAAGTTAAATGCATATAGCATGAAAGAGTAATCACATCAGCCTTCCCTCTCACACCTACTTTCACAAATAGGTATCGTGAGAGAGAGGATGTCAGCAACATGCCCTGGGCAGGCAGGTGTAGAAGCCACGGTGTTTACACCCCAGTGCAGCACTCAGTCTCTACACTTGCATTAGCTGTTCTATTTCAGACCACAAGTTTGGTTTTTTACCTTTTTTTTTTTTCTTTTTAAACTGCTATAATAACATGCCTGAAGGTGAAGACAGCAAAAATAGCTTATGAAAGTTGCTCCGTGCTAACCCACGTTAATGGCTGATTAGAAGATCAGGCTATGCATCGCTTCTTCATGTTAAATTTATCACGTAGCACAGTGCTTCAGGGCAGGGAGGTGTGAAATAAACCAACATTACAGTATCAGCCCCAGTACTCCTATGGGCCTCCTACTCCTTTCAGGAATCAAATTACCTTCATTAAGAATATTTCATGGCAAGGAGTGAATGGCAGCCATATACTAGGCTTAAAGCTGAGAACCGGCTGACCAGGCAATATAGAAAAAAACAAGATTGCTCTGTATCAAGCACATAGGATTCAAAAGTCAGTGTTGTTTTAGCAGGACCTTCAGCAGCAACATCAGCAAGAAATACGCTGCCACCAGGTAAGTTTTTGGATAGCATGAAAAAGCAAAAGAGACGAGTGGCCCTCACTGTCTTTCCAACATTACATGATGATATTTAACACTAACACTGTAGTTTCCTCTTGCGCAGAAGGGCCCGTCCCCGGTACCGTACTGGTCCTGCCTGGGACAGCATGCAGCATTATGTAGCTCATCCCTTCGCCAAGCCCTGCGTGCACGTGCTTCCTGTCTCCAGGTATTCCAAACCTGAGACAGCAAATGATTAAGAAAGTGCAAGGCATATCATCTTTGTGATATGCAGTCTAGTCCCAGTTGCTGCAAGAACACTTGTGCAGCATTACTCAGAATACAACAGGTGATCACACATACAAACATGAAGCCATTTTTTACCTTTTCCCCAATAAATATGGTACCAGACTTTAGGTCACCTTGCACATTCCACAGAGAAGGAAAAAGAGTTGAAGAAAAAAAACAATACACACACAAGGCAAGGGAGAAGTTTTTTTGTATTATAGGGCAGCCTACAGGATATACTACACATTAAAAGTCAAATACGCCGTAATGGTAAGGAAAAACTACGGGTTTTTTAAGGCAGTTTATCAAAATTAGGTCTTGGTATGACTCAGATTAGTCTGACAACACAGTGGTCAGGTTTGACCACTATAGTTGTACTTTGCCACAAAATCAAATCCCAAGGGACAACGTTACACCACCAAGAACACAGCACCCTACCTATTCCCCAAGACAGGTCAGAAAACTACGCAGCTGAACACTCCTGTGCTGATTTTAGACTCCCTTACTATAGAGACTAAATATCTACACGTGTCTTCAGATAGCAAATTCATACAATCTCAGCCCATTAGAGGGGAGAAAAAAGAGAAGGTAGACACCCTTGAGACAAAGAACTTTCAAAGGCAATGGTGCAAAGACTGGTGTTCAGACATCAAAACAAATGCTCACCCGTCACCTTTGCTGCACTCATAACGGCTACCTCTTCAAGGCCCTTGTAGAAAAAAATACGGAAGATGCACCTTTGATTTTAACCCAACAATAACTACTAAGCTTGATACTTCAGAATAGCTGAAAAGCTCTGTATTTGTGTAAATAATACTTAGTTAGAAAGAAAAGGAGACAGTCAAAGCAAACACCATACAACCAGCACATACTGGCATTTACGTTTAAAGAACAGACACGTAGAGTAGTAAAAGACAGAGGATTTTCAGAAAGCAGTGTTTTCTATGGTTAATCAGCTATGCTAGTTCCTAGCCATTCCTCTAAGCAGAGTTCTCTGTACAATTAGATTCTGAGATTAAAAAATTTAAAAGAAAAAGAATATTCTGAAGCTGCTTGTTTATTTTATTACACAATTTTTAAAGCTTTCAATGGAGCCAGTCCTCAGAGTTCCATTCACTGTATAAGATCCTTCTCAAGCAATTACTTTAAAATAACCTTTGTTTTTGTTAATCCTAAAAGGAGATGCCAAATAGCAATGGTGCACTTACTACACCATAAACAGTGTTTTCACTTTTTTCCGCTCAACCCTTACCTGTCTCGCATCACCACTATCTTAAACAGAAAGCAACTTTAAGCTGTCTGACAAATACTTAAGACAAACATCCACATAAAGCAAGTTTTACAGGAAAGAATGGCCAATTCTACTCAGCATAAACTAAGCAGCAATGGATCCAGAAGATGTTTCGGCCTAAGCACTAATGGGCACTGTCAAGGGCACTATTTAGAGCTTGTAATTCTCACACAGATACCTCAACAGACTTCTTAATGAAGTTTCAAATTACTGATACCATCATTTACACTACCTTCCACTCTCTTGTTTACTGCTGTCAAATTGCACTAAACTGGCACTATGAACTAGCGGCACGTAAAAAACAAATAAATCAAAATTCCTAAAACATCTAGAAAGGAAGAACAGTATTTTCCATGTTATCTAATATTAAATGAAAGTAGTGCGTTATCTGAGGGGCTTGATGCTTTCTAACAGCCACCAGATCGCTGTTAACACTGCTTGGGAGTCTCACTCTAAGGGCCTCCCCGCGGTGCAACCTGAGTTTCCTCAACAGGATGCACAGTAAAGCCATTATAAGCAGACACAATAAAACTAGACATTCCTCTCGAAATCTTTTGAGTCTTACTCGCACTGCTCACTACATTCAAGAAACCTGGGAAAAAGATATACACAATAGACAGACAGTTCCGATGTCACTACAGCCTAAATTTTTGAAGAGTTACTCATAAGTTAAACGAACAATTGTAGGGAGGTAATTTTCTCTGATAATTTAGTTGCAATACTCTCATTGAACAAGATCTTTAGTGAGTAAGTATTTACAGAGTATTTGAAGAGATAAGGTTAAATATCACTGTTTAAAATGTAGACATTTACTACACAGCAAACACTTAATCAATGTATTACCTCAGACTGGACTTAAATGACCTCCTGTATTAGCAGAATGAACCAACGGCATGTTCCTAATTTCATTCCGCTCTTGTTCCTACTTTTAGCTGTTTGCCCAATACCAACTTTCAGATCTCTGTACGCTCATAATTAGTCCAACACCTTCCGAATGGTTGGGGGGTGAAGTATTCTTCTCCTGACAACTCTAACACTCCAAATATCTGGATATTTCTTTAATTACTACATCCTGGAACATATTTGGGAATGAGCACTGTACTGCTCATTAAGTACTGTCTTTCGATATTTGAACTACTTAGCTCTAATTTCATTCAAATCACTGGGGGAGGGATGGTGGCATTGGGTTATCTGTCCATTTTCCTGCATCCCCAGCTCTTTGTGGCCTAAAGAAAATTTACGTCAAAGTGGAAGCACCTTGACTTTCCACTTGACACAACACAAAATAAATGTTTTAAAAATAGCTTGACAGCAACCCTTAGGGCTTACTAAATTAAAAACATGCTTATCTAGAATTCAGCACTCACGACAGCCACCTTCATAAATTACAACCTGGTATGGATGAGCGTGTAAGCTAGCTTAGTTTACTTACCATATACCCAGCACATCAAGAGGAAATTAACACTAGCTGGACTGAATGAGGTTTTAGCCAGATTTATGTATGCCTGTGAATAACAGCACCAAAACAGGTTCATGAAGTTGCTTTAAGAGGTCATCCATTCACTACTCTAAACTACCTGGTGGAAAAAATTGTTGAATTATGTCTATTTCAACAACCATGATCATTTTTTGCTGTTGTTCTTTACCTACCTTCAGACGTTTTCCAGCGTTTCCACAGATCCTCAATGGTGATATGTTTGTCTTCTCTGTGCAGGTGACTATGCTTATTAGAGGCATCCTTGTATTGCATATCTTCCCTTAGAAACTAAAGAAAAGGGAAAACATCATCTTAAACACCAAAATAACAATTTCTAAACAGAAACTACAAGGAAATCAGAGGAATCTTTACTATCTCCTCCCCATGCAAGCAGCACACAATTCATGCAAGTTGACTATACCAAAGACTCAGAAGGCAACTTAAGCAGTCTTACACGATCTGATTTTCACAATTACTAAATCTCAGAAAGCTGAAGATGCAGTTGCTAGTATACTAGTTTTAATAACATTATTACCATGCTGTAGAGTTACAGTGATTACAAGAACACACCACACAAGTCATACTGCATACTTCTCTATTCTGAAGACACTTCACCAACTTCACCCACTTGAAAATTAAGACCATGTACGATTTGAAAATGTGCTAGTCTTTTATGGATGAGCAATATCTGAATCCTGCTACACCAGTTAAAAGCAAACACTTGAGGGATGAGAGAAAGGTATTGACTAAGTATTACCAGTCTTCTGATTAGACAACAAAAATTTGACTTCTATTTCAACAAATTAAAGAACAGAAGTCATTTTAGTGCCAATTTTCTTCTTGCTAATCATTCCTCAGTCGTTACACTCCAAGCACAGAAGCATTACACAAAACTCTTTTATTCCCAGTAATTAATAGGAAGACTATGTCTAAATACCGTGCTCTGTCTTTAAGTAAACATGATAAAAAGGAAGATCCTGCAATCACGTCATATGTAGCAGTGTTGTATCATTATTTCACAAGTCACTACAAATGGGTTCTCCGTATACATACAAGGAAAAGTATGGAACTGTAAAACCCATTTTATTTTTATTTCACACAGGCATACAAAAAAGTTGCAACACTGGTCAGCAAACCACCTCCCATTGGTAGTGGAAACCTTCTACAGCTGTCAGTCCCTAAAAGCACAGCATGAGCAGTCTCTGCAGGTGGCGATCTTCGCACTGGTACCAGAAAACTAACACGAGAGCCAAGTAATCTTCCACAGTAAACTGCTTACTTTCTTCTGTTCCTGAAGGATAAAGCTCCTCAAACAAAAACAGCTACAGATAGTCATGACAGCCAACTGAAAAAACAGCTTTTTGACCATGGCTGGTCATATCATCATCACTTCAAGCAGAGGTGAGGAAGAAGACTAAGCTAGAGATGCACTGCAGAAGACCCCACTTCTTAAAATTCAGTCCTAGTAATAATTTATCTGCAGAGCTTCCCCCACAGGCCTCATTTGTAACAAATCGAGAGATTATGTCATTCCAGAAATTGCAGGAAAGACTGAAAAGTAGTCAATGTTAAACCGTAACATTAACTCTTCATAAAAAGAGACAGTGTATGACAGCAGAAATATGCAAGAAAAAGCTCACATTTATCAGTTTCCCCTTATTAAAAACTTAATTCTTACTAGGAAGTAAAGAAATCTAAAAATATGGGAAGAGATTCAAGTTTCTCCTCTAACTGCCAGACTTGGTATAAAGTACTAGCTGCCTTCCCTAACCCAATCATAAAGCCATACACGTCTTTTGATTCCAAACAGAGATTGGATGCAAACCCTCTTTCATTCATCTGCAACTTCAAAACTTCTTTGATCGTCAGACATTAGCTTTCTACAAGCCTTTTGATTCCTAAAATAGTTCCATTCAGCCTACACAAATTGCACGAGCATTTTTAACTCCTCTTCCCTATGTATATGAGAAAGGCATAAACATACATACATATAGACACATGTATACACATGCGAAATACATAAGAAATTTATGAAATCTATGAGAACAATTGAAAATAGCAGCCTGTTGGGGCAGAGGCAATTACAGAACTTCTGAAACTCCATAGACTAGCAACTGTAAATACGTACAAATAAGCACAGAAAGGACTGATTGCTGATACTATATGCAAACATAAAAATATCTTATGTACAACCTCTGTTGCATATTGCATAGTCCAAGTGTGAACTCTGTGTACTCCCCAAATCGGCACCACAACCATGAAGCTGGCAGATTCCACAGCTAACATGCAATGTGCAGTCAAAGGCAGATTATATTATTCATCCCCACTCCACATTTTAATAAACTGAAGGAACCAAACAGTAAGAAAACAAATAAACAAAAAAAATCATCTTATTCACGAGCGTCTCTAAGGCTTTCCAGGTTGAAGTCTCAAAGGTGGAGTAGCACTAAAGACTTGATGTTTGCCCACCTCACCTTTTTCCTTCAGACTGCTAGTACCTACTATCAACCACCATCACCAGCGTGTCTTTTGGGAGCTTCTGAAAAATGTACTAAAGAAACAACGAAAAATAGAGGTCCCTCCCCGTAAAGCCTATCTCCCTTCATATGGGGGGTTAAGGTGCATGTTAACACTCACTCTTCAGTTTTCTAGTGACTGGTGATGTGCTGCCCCTGAAGATTCCCAATGTCAGGCATTTGTTTTAAAACATTTATTTAAAACGTTTGTTTTAAGTACAAAAGTCGCAGACCAATCAAGTTTCTGAAGAGGAACCGAACGGAATATATGCTGTATGTAAACGTTTCAGCACATTTTGCACCTTCTCAGCAAAAACTCATACCTCAGATCAGTTTTGCTCATAAGAAATCAACTTGCCTCTATCTTTATTGCTAGTTGTCAGCAAAAGTTGTAAAATATTTTAGGATGAGAACGCTTGAACAGTTACAGGTGCTGTCAAGGAGAATCTGAATTGCTGTTAACAACAGTCTATGCAGGGTTAGGAATAAAGAAGAGAAGGAAGATGCCAACTGTTAAAACAGAAACGCGTCCAGGCGTTACAGCCCACCCCGCAGCACTACAAGGCACTATAAGAAAGCGCTCTGATTTTAAAGAGGGGAGGGAGGCGGGTTACCTCGGCACCCAGCTGAGCCAGGCGCAGACGCCGGGCCCCGGCTGCCGCCCCTCGGCCGTTCTGCAGGGAGCCCGCAGAGGGAGCACCAGCTCGCGGCCGACCCGCGCTCTCACCGCCGCGGGGCCCCACCGGCTCCGCCACCGGGCTGGGCGCGGAGCCTCAGCAGCCTGGCGGCGGGAGAAGCCGGAGCGGGAGGCTCTCAGTCGGAAGGCTATCAGGCAGGTACAGGGGATCCCTCCTCCCAACGTGTGCACCGAGAGACACAGTGACTAGGTGTCTATGCTGTGTCAACATACGTATTAATTACATTTCCAAGAAATGCTTATCATAGTAATGGGTTTTCCGAGAACTCCTTAGTATATGTTAATAGCCTTCAATCGTTGGGGGTCTTGAGATCATCTTGCAGGCTCCTTATCTCTGCAGTTTGCATACCTGTTCTCCCAAGGCCGAGCCTAAAGGGATTATTCAGGAGTCTCTTATCTCACAACCGTCACAGTTACTCACAAAGAACCAAGACTTGCTTTGGTTGCGCAGTGATTCTGACCACCTAAAGTGATAACATCCTCTACATGTTACATTCGCTACATTCACAGGTATCAGCCTGATGGCGAGTTTCATCGCAAATACAGAAAACAAACCCAAGTTTGAAGCACAAGATTTCCCAGGAGAAGAGGGCGACGGCGGAAAAGATCTTGTCTATACCAAGAGACTGTTCAACAGAGCACTTGAGTAAGTACCTTTTTTTAAAAAACGAACTGTCAACACGCAAACTTGTAAGCAGTTTGCATTTAGTACTCAGCACACGGTTACTCCTCAGGGGCAGAGATTATGCATTTAGAAGAATTCCTTCAAGAACAGAAAAGAGCCCCTCTTGCGTTCAATCCTACCCATACTGCTCCCAGAGCCTGGGAGAATAACCACGATGACCGCCTCAGCCAGGTTCTCGAACACCAGATGGTCACAACGGTAAAGTTACAGCGTGCATAGCTAGAAAGACGCCATCACGTTTCAAAGAATGAATGCATTTACTAATGAAGAGGTACGTGACATCATCAGACAGCTTTCTTTTGTTTAAAAGATCTTTGTTTCAAAATTGGCCTAATGCGGCAGTTCTCCTTTAAGAAAACAAATTACGTCCTAAACTGAAGAAAGCTATAAAAACAGCGGACAACCCGGGTGAAGAGAGGATTTTTCTGTTCCTTGTCATGGCAGCTAATCTCTCTTCTGTTGCTCTGGTCATTAAGTATACAAAGAAAAGGTTAGAAAAATAACTCTAAATAGGGAGGTTAAAAGAATAAACTCTAACAAAAAACATCTAGGGATTATCTTAGCCAACATAATTATTCAAGAGAGAGAAGGCCTTTTAAGACCACAAAGTTGAAACCAAGAAAGCAGCAGATAAATTACCTAAAAACTCTGTGTGAAACCAAAAGAAAACTCATTTGTCAAAGTAGTTACTTCAAAAACAAGTAGAGAATAAAGTAACACCACACCTAGACTCAAAACTGGAGTTTTGATCCCAAAAGTACCATAACAACTGTGCCTCTACAAAGATTCACATCCCAACGCCCAAGGATCAGCAGTGTAAAGAGTGGAGAGGAAACTTTCTCCTCCCTGGAGGGGACAGAACTTGTGGAGCCCCAGGCAGAGTTACAGGGTCAGGTATGCCACGACCTTCCTTCCGCTACAGAAAGCCTTTAGTGTTGTAACATTCCCCAAAATCCAGCAAATTCCTACCAAAAGCTAACCTGAAGGAAGAACCACACACACACACACAAAAAAAATCCAACCCTTCTAAAGGAAGAAAAAAGACACACCAAAACCCAAGACGGGTTTGACATGGAGAGAGCACTTACAAACTAAAGCCACACGCAACAATACAAGCAGTTAAAATACGTTAAACCATGGAAGTTGCAAGAGATGCTTGCTCCTTGAAGAGCAAAGGAACAAGGGCATACTTCTGCAAATGCCAGTGGAAAAGTAAAATAAACCACACTCGCTAACTGCAGAAGGAAGTAATCATATGCTAGTTTATATTTTGTTCTGAGTGAAGGCTCAAGTTTATGATTTTCAGTTTCACCGACTTAAAATAGACACTCTGACATGTTTACTTTAAGAGCAATTAGCAACATCTCCTGGCTGAGTATGACTATCTTCCTTCAGCATCTATTCCTTAAATAGCGTCATTCCCTTCAGTTTTCTTCCTTCAAAAGAAAATCTGCCAAAGCTACACGTTCAGTTTTCCTCCAATCCCACCTTCAGGTGCAGCCGGTCACTGCTAGACAGCCTTTTAGTACATTCCCTCTTGCCTACTGCTACCGGGCTGGCTGCAGCTATCGCCATCTCACGCTTACCAAGTAAGTTATGATGGCAAGCGTGCTTTAAAAGGCAGCATCTCATGACTGAGGTATGACATCGTTCACAACTACCTACCCTACAGAAACGGCTTCTGAAAACGTTAGACAGTAAAATAAGAAAATTTGTTTAAGCATGATAGAAACATTGCCAGAAAAATGCAGGACATGGCCCTGAAAGTGTTACCAAGTGCATCTTAAATAATCTACAAATTCTATTGAAAAAAAGATTACTGCAGCTCAAAACAAAACTGTAGCTATTCTAATGCAAAGCACACTTGGCAACCTCTTCAAGACCGAGTTAGACTTTCCAAGGGGACATTTCACTGTAGCAGGACCAAATGCCTGCGGTGCTACACCGACAGGTGCAGACAGCTACATATTAGCTTAAGTAGCTCCTAGGAGGCAAGGCCTGAGGTAGGTCTAATCCAAACCACGTTGCAACAGGTTTCTATGCAGCCGTGCCCACCGTAACAGGCGCGGCCTCTCCACAGGACTTCTTTGCACCGGCACGGCCGTAGACTAACACGGTCCTAACGTTTTCAGACCAGACCTGGCTCCTACCTATCCTGCTCTGAAAAAAAAAACCCCACCCACACACTGTGTAGACATGCTCAGAGTTGCTTACAGAACTTCAGGAGGCTAAAGGACACCCTGCTTCGGGACAAATACATAAGCAGCTGAATAATAAAATTCAATGCATAAAAGACCTCTAGTAATAAATCTGTGACAAACTAAGGGAATCAAAGTAACCCAACAGCTTTGGGGGGAAAGGTTTGCTACGCGCTGCTTCGGAAGCTCAAAATACTCATTTGAAAGATCAATGTTCATACCAGAATGTTCTTGCACAGCAAGATGTAAAACACACCCAGGAGCCATCCCGGTGCTATGCAAAACAGTTATAATGTTTTCAGTTTCTGAACCACTGCATCAGGTATTTTTCTACCATGCAGAATTTTGCCTAAGCAGCTGACACTGAAGTATAAATTAGTTTACATAAATATGAATGCCAGTTTAAAGACCTTTACTATACAAACGATAAGGACGAAACCAGAATACTAATAGAACTTTAAAGCACATTTAACATCTTGCCGAGTGTATATTTGCAAACAACAAAACGAAGCAAGAGCTCAGTCTACAGCAGAACCTCTCCCAGCTGAAATTCTAACACCTACGGTAGGCTCCTGAAGTTTAACAAGGTCCCAAGATGCACTAAACAAAGGAAGATCAAGCTTTTCAACTGTCATCCACTATTTTTTAGCATCTGTTCCATACATAGCTGTACCTCACCCCCCCCCAAAAAAATCTTCTGCTAAAACTTTACTCCATCCAAGATGTAACAATTAAAAGGAAGAGAAATTCTGCACACCACTTTGCTTTCGTTCAAGAATACAGAAGGGCTATTCACTTTGAGCCATCCAGACTTTAACGTTAAATTGTGAAAGTGTTTTTTCACCTCACAGTTTATGCTCCTAATATCCAAAATATACACTCTTAAAATGGGAGCACCACACTACCTTGGCATCTAGTTCTTCAGGATTTCCTATCATGGAACTTCTTGCAATTTTGCCAGAAGTGTTTAGTACTCACTACCGTCCAGAACAGATTATTGAAATGAGTAACTCTCTGGTCCAAACTGGCAAATCATGTTTCATTCATTTTTCAAATCTCTTAAGGAACTGAAGAACAAATATATCCACAGAATTCATTCACTAACTCACCTTTACACAAATTGAACAGACAGCTCTATTTCAGCAGTAACTCAAAAAATAATTTCATGTTGAAAATTTACATATTAAATTTTATTTCTCCGTATTCTCCTAAAATAGTAATACTAATGCATATTTCATCAAGCTTGTAAAATAGATGCACGTACCATTTTAATTGCTAAAAGAAAGGGAGCATGAACAACCAAGAATACGACTAGCAAATTAACTACATAATAAAAATAAGTAAGAAGAGCATGAACTGGTTCTCCTTTATTATAAAAACTTTAACCACAAATTAGTGTTGAAGAGAGGTTATACTTAAAGCATTCATTTCTGAACTCACTTTATTTCTATACATTATTTCTTTTTAACGAAGTTGTTTACACTTGACCTCTGTATCTCCAACATTTTTTATTTCCTTCTAGATTCTTCCTTTGACTTTCTTCCTTTGACTTTTTTTCTTTTTGTGATTCCACCTCTTCCTCTTCTCTCAAAAAACACAACATAATCTCTCAAGATAGTTGTTCCACCTCACTTGGATTATTTGCATCTTGGATGCAAATACGTCCTCGATCCCTCAAAAACTAGCTTCACGGAGCCAATCCATTCAGAAACGGTCACTTCAAAGGAAGATCTTGGGCTGGGCAATATTCTGCTCTTGTCAAACTTATTATATCCAAAGTGCTATGTTACTTTTGCTATTCCTGATCAGATCACCCTAGCTACTTTTCTGCTTTACTTGCTGTATAGAAGACAATCACCCTTCCTGTTTTAGGTCACTAAAGCTAGATTCCTTTGATTCTTGCCTCCAGACAACACTAAGTCAGGCACTTCTGCATATCACCCCTGAGGTTCCAACTACTTTGACCGTACTGTTAAAAGCCACCCTCTGATCATTTTGTGCTTTCAATAATGTACTTTCTTCCTCTCCACACAGTGGTTTTTGTCTCTTTTTTTGGTGTTTTTGTGTGGAGCTTGTTGGGTTGGGGTTTTTTGTTAAGTAATAATGCAAGTACACTCATAATAAGATATCAAGAAATTAAATGATCTATCCAAAGACCCCACGGAAAGCTGTAAATTCATGCCATTAGCTTTGTGTGACATTAGATACACAGCAAGATGTTAATATATAAAAAATGTCAACTTATTCTATTTCTACAGAGAGATTCCTTGAGGAAATTACTTTATGTAGGATCTGCATATAGAGGTTCTGCAGAAACAGGAAAAACCTATGTAAATAATGAGCATATGATAAATCTGTCTCACTGCTTGTACCTCTTCATCAGTCAAACGAATCATGCACACGTGGTGCAACAGATGCTTCCTGAGGCAGATCGCCTCCCACAACACATGACTAAAACCCCAGTTAGTAATACATTCTCCCTTTCAGTTACCCTTTTACAGCCTACCTCTTTAAACCAATTTAAAGAATTGCAGTCTTTTGTATGTTAATAATAAAGTAATAATAGCAGGAGCTAGATATGATAGAGAAATTCATATTAGCCTGCCCTAAAGGTAAGTATAGTCTTTTTCCACGTCCTTCCTATTTCCTCTTCTCTGCTGTGCCACTGTCTCTGGTTTGCACACTGTGACAGCCTGCTTTACAGAAATTAGCAACTGCACAGTAAAGCACATTCTACTTTAAAGTACAATGCAAATTTATTGTCCAAACCATTTTTTTTAAGTTATGCTTCTTGTTTTGAAGTACTTAATTCTACACTGAAAATTCAGGGAAAGTATTATAAAGTTATGTGAATCCTGAATGCAAAAAAAAAAACCCTTCAAATATACAAGTAGCTATGACAAAAGCTCTTTTTCTCCAAATATTTTTTAAGAAACACAATTATAAAGTATGTTCTAGTAAATTTAAAATTCAAGTTTTTTAATCTCTGTAAATCTCTGAAGTTATACCATCCAGTCTAACCCAGGTAACAGACCACAGGAGGAAAAAAAAAATTAAAAAAAATCTAACCAGTCCATGCTCAAACAAGAGCCGCTCTATCCTCCTTAGAACACTTCGACAAATTCCTCATGTGTTTCAATGACTAATAAATCCCATGCTAAAAGTTTAGATCAAATTTCCCCACATCAATTTCATCAAGGTCAAATACAAGCTTCTTCCAAGTCCACACAAAGTAGATACAAAGGGCTTCTAGTATCTGACAATTTCTGACGAAATAAGTTTCTTATAAATTTTAAGTTTTCTTACATCCTAGAGAAATTCTCTCTCCACAGAATGATTTTATGCAAGACTGCATTTTACAGAGGAAAAAAAAAACAAACTACAGCATAAAACAGGGCATAAGGAACTTCTGGAAAAATAACAGACAGTGTGCAGATGAAGTGTCTGGAATCACTGTTGGGACTTCTCAACTGGATTTGCAAATTAAAATAGTTAAAATAAATAGTTCAACATCTTTAGCTCTTGTTACCATCCCCTCTCAAAATAACCTATTTACAGGAACTTCCTTCCTTGGTGTAAATATACACTTCTAACTTGTACGCTGTTTTAGTGCTGGTAAAACAGCAGAAAGATATTGTACATTGTCACATTTTTCTTGCCAAATAAAAAGCCGATGAATATCTAATCACCATACTCAATACACTGCTCACTGCTCTTCCAGAAGTCTTGCAAGCAGAAACCATGCAGCATGAAACAGGAAACCCATTATCCTGCTGTTAAGCAAAATCTCTGTATTTCATGCAAGCTTTACTTCGAAGGTTTTTTTAATTCTCAATCCTCATTCCTAACCAAAACAAGAAGCATTACCCACTGCAACAGAAAAAAAAAAAAAATCTGGTTTTGAAATGACATTAGGACATATTCAGTATATATTCAGACCTACTGTAATCAGATAACTAAGTAACCATGCCGCTAAAATGTCAGATCTTTTAAGATTAAGATGCAGTAAGAGTTCTACAACAAGTACATATAGATTACTAGTTGAACTTGCAATTAAATTGCATTTCTTACTAATTTCAGGTGTGCTTTTAACGTCTTACAAGAACGCACTCTATGCAAATACTTATTCGTTCCTGATTTGCATGGAAACTATATGTAGAAAAAAGCTAATAGGCAGGTTACAAAACATTTCTTCAATAATTTAAAATGAGCTAGCAGAAAACAGGGTGACATTTCAGTCATCTTATTTTATGGACAGCAAGTAGTTTGAATATACAGTTTCACTCATCTCTCATTACCCCAGCTATAACAGCAATCCTTATGAACTGTTCTCATTTCAGTCACTTTAACAGGCTTAAGAGTAGTTTCTTGGATTTATCTCAATATTCCTCTGGAATAGGAAGAAACTCAAGGTCAGATATAAAGATGGTCCACTGGAAACCAGGACAGATCTTCTGAATACTAACAAAAAGTTTCCAGTGTACAAATATTTCAGTATTTTCTTTTAACTTTCTTAACTTTCACATATAACAAATGCAGCACAAGTCAAGAGAATCACACAGTGCTGAGACACGCCTCAGAAAGCTCACACTCCATCACTAATGTTTCAGTTTGCAGACTGGATTGTGCCTGTCCCAAAATATTAATGACAATAACCAAACATTCTGCAGTAACAGAGCTAAACTATTTCCAGTGTCTGTACTGCCTCGCCATGACGCTCCCTAAGGTACAGAGCAGATTTTTTTCCCTCCAAAGCTAAAAAGTACATTATTTTAGTCTCGATCATTCTCTGCACTGTACTGTATTCCTTCAGAAAACTTCTATCAACCAAGCGTCAACCACTGTTGATGCTGCTTGTACACAGTCACACAGAAAAGTAAGTTGTGAATTATCATTGATGCTACTTAACTCATCCAGGGAGAACAATCCTCCCTGAGATGTTACAAAAAACGGAAGAGAAATCAGGGCTAGATTCTTCTCCCACTCACCTCCAGTGAGAACAGGCTTCAGAAGCACATGGGAATACCCTCATTTTTAGGCAACAGGAGATGAGGGGACATCTTCACTCCCCCTCCTTTCTCAAGCCTGTACCTGACCACTGCCAGAAAGCAAAAGGAGCAAGAACAACAAAACTACATGGATATTTCCATTCCTACCCAGTAATTGTGAGAATCCTAATCATGAAGTTGAGTAAGTGCAAGGGCAAGTCCTTTGCCAGGACCACAGGAGCCTGCCTACCAAACTCATGCAAGCACACTCACAAAAAACTTCAGGCAGGTCTGAATAACCTCCCTTAGTTCACAGGACTTAATCTACAATTAGCCTACAGCAGGAAGTGCTTACTACTTGCCCATAAAATGTAAGCAACAACACATAAGAAAACTTTCTAGACTGCTGTCTGTAACAGGTATTGTATTGCACCATGAAGTGCCTGGAACGGATCTAAGATAAACAGGAAAGCCCAGAGATGCCTTAAGCAAGAAAACCTTAGAGCAAAGAAACGAAAATACCAGGTGGCAGATCACGTCGACTGTTAGTTACCTCATTGCAAGCTAAACCAACACCATTTGCCTACCTCTCCTACTAATGACAAAAACAACAGCTCTTACATGTAATCATATAAAACTTTCTGTTAGGCTATGGACAAGATGGACAATAATACTCCACTTAAGACACTTCTAGAAATTAGACTTTCCTTCCACATTTGGCTGTGGGAAAGGTGAATTAAGAAAAACAGCAACAACTACTGAAGTGCTGGAACATAAAAAGCAGCTATATAAAACAGGGGGGAAAAAAAGACAGACCTCATGTATGCACAAGTGAAGGCTTTTTACTCCTACCTCATCACTTTCATCTACTTCAATACCACCATCTTTGTCATCATCCATTTGCTTATGGATCATGCGTAGAGCTTCTAGGCTGAATCGGTCCTCCTCAGTAAAGCACGGTGGGCTGAGTGCACTGCAGGGATCTAAAGTGGGGAGGGGGGAAACAAAACACAAATATTAGCTGCTGTCACTCTAGAATGTAAAGCTCCCAAGCAAGAGAAAGGGCTGAAATTTCTCTATGTGCACATTTACTTCACTGCACACAGCCCCCAGGTCATCATTTTGCAGCTAAATTTGCCATCTATAATTCTCACAAAAACAGTGGGGGGAGTGGGGGTGGAAATCAACTCTTTTTTTATCCAGGAAGGAAGCCCAAAGAATAGGCTGGAACAGTTTGACTCTTGGATTTTTTTTTTCCCCATCCCCGTAACTGCTATCTCCACCTCTTCTTCTATCTATCACCCACCCCTTAGTAACACATCACTGCAACAGCTAGTCAAGTCACTGTGTTTTCCAACCTCCTTTCTGAAAGCCTGGGCTAAACAGAGAGCAGTGGAGAAAGAGAAAAAGAATTGTCATGTCCTATAATCATAGCTTCAAAAACATAAAACAAAGCGATGATACCCACACTGCAGATCAAATGCAAAGTAGATAGTACCACTGAATGCAAAACATTCAGGGAGGACTGCAAGAGAAGCAAGCACACCACAAAGAAAATTCAACTGACAACAATACATGGATGGTATCTCAGTACTGCATGCTCTGCTCAAAAACAGCAGTCACTGGGAAGTAGTATTCCAGGTCAAACATAGTACATTTTCATTTGCATTCATTACTGAAGGCTCATGATTTTTGCACATCTGATGGCTCTGCTTTCACCTTGTCAGATTGTTCTGTCTCTGCTCTTTCCCTTCCACAAGGCACAAGCCAAATGCTACAAAAATCTGTAATGCATGATGATCAACCATCATTAAAGGCTGGTCTTTCACAAAGCTTGGCATTAACTGATAGCTAGCTATTTCATTAATTCTGATGTACCAAACACCACCAAAGAACAGAAGGAGAAGAAGGATACATAAACTATTTTTTGAAAGTTCAGCTTTACCAAGACACTGAATTCCCACTGTAACAGCCATTATAAAAGTGCACTAAGTCCCATAAACTGGTACACTCCACTTGATATCAATTCAAATACAAACTGAGGTAGCATGAGTAATTTTTGCTTCTTCTAGTCTATCAAAGGATTAAGTTTTCATGTCACTACAGAATTTATTAAAGGCTCATTTATATAAGTAATTAAAAGGAAACACACATAGAAACAGATAGTATCAAGAGTTTGCACAGAAAAATAAATTTCTTGTGTTAACGTTTCCATACCAATTGAGTTGGTATGATTCTGCTTTACTGTCTTTATTACAAATTTAAAAATAATAAAAAATAATGGATGCTCATAAGACTCAGCTTGCATAAGGCTACAAAGCAGAAGTAAAAAGGTAGCAGCCATAGCGTAGCTGGAATCTCAGATGCGTATTAAGAGGACTGATCCCTACAGCTAGACATGAGTCAACACATTCTTACTTTATACACCAGTTATATTACACATAAGCAGTTAACAGTTACCTGTTATCTGTGCCCATATATCAATTTAAAAGAAAACCCAAACGAACAAGAGCACCATCAAAAAAAAGAAAAACTCACAAAAAGAACCCCCAAAACCTCACTGACACTGCCCAAGAACAGCAGAAAAGAGAGAGAAGCTGTATTTAGAACTACTTCATATAAATCAGAAAGACATATTACTAAACATTAAACCAGGCCAACCACATGCAGTCTTCAGCTTCAGAATGCAACTAGTATTCCTTGAAAAGAAGTGAAACTGAGTAATTATTTTACACTTAAAAAAAATAATACCCATTTTATTTGTCCACCTTTGTTTCATTAGAAAAGGTTTAATTTGCACAATACACAGCCTTTAGATTTTTGCCTTGCAATGAAGAAATTACTATCACTGGGGGGGTTTAGGGACTTGTCCCTGTAACACAGCGTGCTTGGTGCAGAAAGGCTTCCCATGCGATAGTAATGAATCACCTCGAAGTTCTGCCAATAATTAAATTCCAGTAGCCACAAACAAAGAACGTGACACTACTTAAAGATTAGATCTACACTATGTTTTAAGTCAGAAGAAAGGACCCTTGTCAGAACAGAAAAGCAAGTCCCTCAAACACACCCAACTTGTTTAATTTGCAATTAGTTCTATTCTTACATAGAAGAAAGCATCAGATAGTGTTCACAGTGTGCAAGCACCCACTCAAATGCTTGTCCATTTTGTTCAGCTGAAAGCTCAGCTTTTCAAATCAAAAATGTTTTCTCAGAGTACATTTTCTCAACACTGAGGCTGATTGGTTTCTTAATCAGAGTGCTTATTTAGCTTAACTATGCCTTTTTTGGTTATTTAAGGATGAAGGCACTTTAAAGAGCTATGGCTCTTCTTAAGAAGTAAACAGGCTGCTTGTGCTCCAAATGTCCCATGTGCTGGCCTCAGGAATACTTCATCTCTCTCTTAAGAGATCACAGAGTTCCAATTGCTCCTTTTGGGACAGAAATATGGAGTAGCACCATGTCTTGACTGTAACAAAAATTAACCCACTCTAAACAGAACCCAGATTTACCTTCAAGCTTATTTACGTATGGTAAAATTAAACGTTCCCAGACTGACAACTCTTGTCATGTCCCTCTTCAGAGAGCAATTTCAAAACAAAAACAAATTACAAAGCCACGAACAGAAGCACTTCACAAGCATACCTACAAAGCCCTACCAAGTCCAAAAAACAGTTGATGGAAATTCGATTCGCAAAAGATTCTAAAACGCAGTATTTTGTCTCACTTGCACAATAGAAACAATTAAAATTAATACTAGTCAAAGTATGGTTAGAAACTTCTCAAACATCCAGTTAATTAGGATAAAAGCTAAGAGGAAAAGTCTCAAGATACAGCAAGCACCATAAATACAGGCCTGAGGCCCTGCAACAAATCATAAGATTAGTTGATAATTTATTTTTTACTTTAAATCCACCCTGTTGAAGGTGTTCTGGGATTCCAAACTTTCTACTGTACTTTAAGGACAAACCTAATTTCATCTCCGGACCAATTTCTCTGCCATAGCCTGGTGTGTGGTCATAAATACACCTAATCCACAATCATCTTCACAGGGATGACACCAAGAAGTTCACTCAGAGAATGAACCTGATCGCTAGAATTTGACCCTTCCTTTAACGAACAGGACGGAAGAATTCGCAAAGCAAACAAGAGAGAGGGAGTTTAGATGAGGCGGACAAGAGGCAGACAAGCACACCATATGCCACTCTGGGCAGGAGTTATTTTACAGCCCAGTTTGAAACGTTGCTTGGAAGTGTGGACGTTTCTGAACTTCTGCTCACGATAAGGAGGGAATTCGTTACTAAAAAAATTAAAATGTCAAATTTATGGCTCGACAAACTTGGCAGAGGCTTTTGAACCAAGCCTTCCTCCTGCCTGGAGCAGCTCAGTAACTGCCTCCTGGCTCTGCGGCAAGAGGAGCAAGCAGTCTTCACCAGCCCGGGGCGCTGCCTAAAGCCAAGCGTAGAGACCAGCCACACAGAAGACAGTTTGAAAATGAACCCAGTACAAAGTTATCCAACCCGCTATACAGGAAACTTTGTATTTACAGATAAGGGGAAAGTAACAGCACTTTTTTTCTTTCCCCCCTTCCTTCCCTCCCCTTTTTTTTTAATGAGGCTAAAATAAGGCAAGAATACAAGAAAAACTTCAGTTCAAAATTCTCCTAAACCTTAGAATCACAGCTTTTTCATCTCATTTCCTGAAGGCAACAGGAGTTCAACTTCCAAAGTGACACTGTCAACGCAAGCCACTGAAAATGAATTACACCCATATCATCACGTGTGCATGTCAACAAAGCCCTTGAAATTTATTTTAGGAATACACCATTAGAAATGGTTCCAAAGCAAAAGGCTCTCGGCACCTCGCAGTCTTTCGTTTATCCCACATTTACTTTTTTCCCCCTAAACTGCCATCCGCGTTAACAGACTTCAGACTGAGAAGGACTGGCGGACCAACAAACGGCGAGTAATCCTGCAGCCCCCTGACACACTGACAGACCCACTCCTGCATACGGACACGGCCGCACACAGCCGTGACTGAGCCGAAGCTGGAGGCAGAGGGGCCCTAGCCAGGCACTGCAGCTCCAGCCCGGCCACCAAAGCACACAAGCCCTCCAGTCTTTCGATGCCCCAGAGAGCCTTTTCAAGAACACAGGGACACACAAAAGTGCATGATTTTCAGAGGTACCTGGAACCAGATACACAGCTCCAAATTCTAAATTTAAACACCTTTAAAATTTCCCCATTACTTCACTCAGAGCAACTTAGCGGCTGGGAGTTACTTGGAGAGCTTGCCTACTACACGTCATTTTTGTACTGTGAGGACGTTCAGCCTCCACCGAGAAGAAAGAGCACTTCTTTACGCTAACATATGGCAGTCCCATGGAAGCCCGCAGTGTTTCCCTGACTGCCTTTTTCTGACAAATCCAGAAGCATAACGTGTTCTGCTAGTTCTACGATTCCTCCTTCCTAAGAAGCCATGTGGGATAAAGTGAAGCCTCACAGAAAAGGCAAGCACTATACACAAGTGTCAGCTTCTGCAGTACATACTCTCAGCTTAAAATAACTATGTTTCAGCAAGCCATGATGACAGAAGGAGGATTTCTTTGCATTTTCCAGAGCCAAAGCAGGCAGCCACAATATCCCCAACCCCCACCAAATGCATCTCTAATCTAACAAGGATTTCTATTACCTCACATTTCTTTTGTGCTTTAGTTTTACACTGTACACCTTACAGCTTCTTCATCATTTCAATATGATTCCTTTCAAGGCAAAAAACCTGTAAGAGAACACTGATTTTTAAAGACCTGAGTACAAACCTGAGGGTCAGGTACAGCAGGGATTATTGAAATTACTGAAAAGCAAGCGTTTTCAAGAACTTCACCAGATGTTCAAAACAGCTATTCACAGTAAAGGCAACAAACACGTTGCTTTTATCCTAAATCCTTACATAAGTTGTCATTAAAATCTTCAAATGCTTGAAGAGACAGCCTCAGAGTGAGCTTCATTTAATCTTTCAATTAAAAGCTCCCAAAGCAAATCACTCCTACTCTTAATAATTAAACTCCTCCATATGGCAAGTAGGCTGAGCAGGATATAACAGTTAACTTGACAATGTCATTCGTGACATTTATTTAAATGATTAGAGTGAAAAATAAAGTTCATCATTGCAGCACATCTTTCCATTAAAAACATTTTAAAAAAACAGACAAAATTTTGACAAAAAGGGCAGAATACACTTATCTTCTAATCACAACACTGATGTTACCTAAATGAGCTTCCTGAGGAGGAAAATGCAATAATACTAATGACATGGAGAGGGGAAGGGGTGCAACGGGAAAGGAGATTCAGGACACTACTGTCTCCAAAGAATTTAAGAATGTGAAGTTTCACATTATACTTTTCCATCACTCCTTATCAGAAATTCAGCTATTTTCTGAAATTGTGTTTATAAACTCGGGCAATAACAGCAGATGAGATTCATACATGAAACTCTGCAAAGTCTGGTGTCTAAAGCACTTGTTTCTGAAAACATGGGTCATGCTTAATGACTAGCCACACTTCAGTTGGGAAAAAAAAAACAAACACCCAAAACAAACCACAACTATTTGCAGTTCAGTTCCATGAAAGCTGCCATAACTCTTTAAATTTCCACTAAACATCCTCCAGTAAAAAAAAGATGACATTTCAAACAACCTTAACAACCTCATTACCACTTCAAAACGTGTACAAGTGATCACCGCAGGAGAGAACCAAACCTGGTTTTGTCACTATTGAGAAGTTTCAATTTATTCTGCTATTTCAGTATCTTTTAATATATATGCAAATCAATCATATTTCCCCCCCCCCCCGAAACCTGGAACTTGATGAGGCAAGGAAGGCTTTGATTTTTCCTTAAATCACCATTAGCTCATCTCTGCTTTCTCCACACCCACAAAAAAGCTGTCTAATTCTGAACTTAAATTTCATTTTCCATACATGGGAGGGAAGCAGTGAAATCACAGTTCATTATTTAAAGCAGAAATTCAGTCAAATAATGCCATTAGCAAAGCCAAGTGTTAAGACAGGTTTTGACTTAAGCTTTTCTAACCTTTCCAGATAAAAAGCTTCGAAACAAACTGCAGAACAGCAGACATTTAGCTTTCTGATCATCATGTTAAGACATTCAAAACATGATACACCATCTTAGAAAACGAAGAACTTTGTAACAACAAAAACATTTACTCAAAGGAAAAGATACGAAAGAAATTCTCTAGAGAATTGAATTTGAGTCAAATCTAATTTTGCTTTAACTACATTAAAAGCAACTACCCCAAATCAGGAAAGCTTGTTTAAAAAGGAAGGTACAAAAAGGAGTTTGAATATGTTAGTCACGTCAAAGATTATTTTAACAAGACAAAATATCAGTACAAACACCTCATTTAGACTGTTAGGAAATTAATTATTAAATTACAACACTGGTCTGTCTCACTAAAGAAAAATCAAGAAGATGGATGCATAGCTTTTCCATCTCCTTCCCACACCCTCCCCGAGCAATGACACAGTTTAAAGGGAAGAGGAAGCTGGACAATTATTGTATACAATGGTCAAAGTAGACTGATTTAGAAAAGGAACTCCTGCCAACCTTAACAAAGTGAGATGACAGGAAACTGGGATACACATCTTATGCAAGCCACCGAAAATTCTTTTTTTCCCTCCTTCCAACCTTACTACTTCTTTAACGACACTTACTATACAAACCTACAAACATATACGAACATTCAGTCAGACAAAAAATGCCAGATGTCTGATACTGTCAGCAATAGGAAAGTTTGTCTCACTTCACTTACTTTTATTAGTGCAACAAGATCAAGCAGGGAAATATTTAACACAGTTTATATCCATGTAGATTGATTTGGTAGTGAAGACTATTTAACACACCTTTAAAAGTGTATGATGTACTCTTTGTACGTTATAGTAATTATTAATGTTTAAAGTTAGAGCAGCTCAAAGAAAAAACACATTTACATAGGTTCAAAGATGACCTAAATTCATAGCTTCACCTGGAATAAAAACATACCCTTAATGTAAACAGAACGAACAAGACACTGGATATTTTTGCTTTGTATCCCCTATGTGTTTAGAAGTCACATTTACCAAAGAAACAGGACTGAGAATTTACTGTTGGAGTTCATTTGTCAATAGAACATTAATTAAGCTGATGAAATAAACTACAGACGTGTATTCATATATATTCAGTGACCATTAACGATACCCACATCTAAGCACATGTAACAGCACACATCTAAGCTTCTTATACATTTTAGGTCTGACTAGTTCTTTTCTGCTGTTCTAACAACTTTCTCCCTCTTCTAACGGCAGGAAGCTGGAAAAGGCCCAGTATATCCCTGATCATACACTTCAATCTGCCCAAGAATGTGTCAGCTGTTAAGGAAGATCATTAACACATCACTGAAGCCACTTTCTTAATTTGGTCAGGAAATCAGAAAAGCGATTTACAGGTGGCATTCAAATGCCTGACAATACCTCCATGTGCTTTCTGAAGCAAACTTCCTAGTAACTGCTTTCTAGATAAAGCCTCATCTTCTTGCTTAGAGTTCCATCCTTGTTAACACCTCGGCCATGCATTAATCTGGACGCCATATCTTCCGCCTCCTGGTGAAACTGTATAGTCAGTATTCAGCATACCAATTTCTATTCAGATATGGATCAGGAGCTAGGCCACTAAAATCCTTTCTGGAAGACAGTGGTCTGCAGAATACAACCACCATGATAGCACAGCTAATAATTCAAACATTTACAAAATTTTCCATGCTGAAAAGGTAGTTCACAACTTCTTAGAATGAAGGGGG
>Ga0065711_1030293_pt1 | contig 32998 bp, 25 predicted proteins | sample Hoacrofraction12_FD_59098 | JGI IMG/M metagenome (GOLD analysis project Ga0065711, IMG submission 59098) | Hoatzin crop microbial communities from Cojedes, Venezuela - Epithelial fraction 12 v2 (version 2) | ecosystem: Host-associated > Birds > Digestive system > Esophagus > Crop | place...
TTTGGCCAGGTGGGGTCAGCCCCCACCCCCCGGCTGTGCCCCTTCCTGGAGTCCGGTGAAAATTAACCCTGTCCTGGCCAAACCCAGGACAACTATAGATAAAGGAGCAAAGAGTTCCATGAGGATACACTAAAAAGATGTCAAATCCATATGTACAAAATGTGCAGGATGCAAAGAGTAGCGAGTAGACATTCAAAATAAAAAATCCTGCAAATAATGTGACTAGGATTGTTGCTTCTGTCAGAGATGTGGTGAATCATATTCCGTGGGTACCATCAGAATGCCATCATGCATATCCATTGCTGAACTCACCGGGCCGCTGGGTGATGTTTTACATGTGCACGCTTTTGCAGAGTTTGGAAGGCAAAGAGGTTGTCCACAAGCACCACTGCTTTTGTAGTTAGCATGCCACACACTCTTGCTCTGCTGTGTTGTTGGCGGTTGAATGGGTTCTGTCATGGATGATGCCCTGATCTGTGCTGAGGGCAGCAGTTAGCTTTGCTGACTGATGTGTCTGTTCCAAGCTTGTCCCCATTCTGTTTTCTGTAGCTGGTGTGTAAGGACCCCTGATGAGATCACCCCGGTGATCAGCTTAGCCTGGTGACCCGAGCAGAGACCTAGTTCTGGTCCTGTGCTCTCATCGTGGGAAGGTATGAGCAGGGATTGCAGCCTTTCGTGATTGGCACCTAATGTGGGTTGACTTTCACTCTGCTCTCAGTGTGGACATCCCTGTCAGTTCCAGGTGTTCATGTAATGTCTCTACCTGAAAATGACCATTGTAAAATGAAGTGCATCTTGAAGTTGATGTAGAGCTTTTAGGTGGAATATTTTTAGGTGTCTTTCTGCAATCAAAAGAAATAGTACCTCGCTCTTCTCCCACCTTCCACTCCCCAGTTGTGTGGGTTTCAGTGAAGTGGGAGCCAAGATCCTCGTGTGATCATAAGACTCATGGATTAGGAGCTGTTAAATGAGCATCAAAATGTTACAAGACTAGAGGAGAAAGAAGGCCCCCACATCTCATGAATTGCCAGTTTTGACTGGGTTTAGTTTAAACTCCTGAATCGCTGTTTACACTGCAGCAAAACAAATGTGTCAGCTAGCACATTCCAAAGAAGTGCAAACAAGAAAATAGTAATGCCTTTTTTTAGAGGCTTATAAAGCATCAGCCATACATAGAGAAAGGCCAAAGTAATTCCTGCTGTAATTCTGCCAAGTCTAGTGGAACTGTGCCCAGAATGAATGTAACACAAGGCAAATAATCACGTCAAAGAAACTGACAAAACTTTATTTAAGCTCTTCCAAGAAGACTCAAATAATTGCTGATCCATCTCTGTATTTGTAAGTTACATACAAAGATTGATGCCTTTTGGCTAAAATGCTGAAGCCTCCCTCCAGGGACATACGCTGCTGAATGCCGTCAAACGAACAACTAAATGTATGTAGGGGTGAAACAGTCTCTTCCTCTTTGTCTTGGACTAAAGAGTTCAGAGTCCGCTGGTGACACTTTAGGTCCCATAATTGGTGTCTATTCTTGCTCTAGTAGCCGAAGTAAAAATAGTAAGTGCTGAGATTACAAAAAGCATAGTACCGTTCTTTTTTTTTTTTAAGTTGCAAGGGCCTGGCTTGTTTAGAAGAATAAAAATTAGATCATTATAGTTTTAATCATCAAAAAAAGGAAGCTGGGGAGTTGATTAACCACCTCCTGCACTGCCACTGCCTTCTGATCTTGCATCATGGATTTCCCAGCCCACTCTCACCCTTAATTATCTGTGTCCAAAGGCTGTTAAATTATAAACTAATGTTCTGGGGGCTTTATTCTAGAAGTACTGCTAATGAGGCTGATATTACTTATCTTTACAATATTGTAAGGGAGTTCTGTTTAAAAGCAGGACAGTATCATAAAAAGGACACATTCAGCCTTGGTGAAGTAGTCATTTGTTTGCTTTTATCATCTGGGTACACAGCATGACAATGAAATTTAAAAAAAAATGAAACCATAGTACAAATAATTCTAATACAAGAGTATATTCTGTGAAGCTGCTCCTACAAGAAGCATTCATCAAGTTATTGATTCTTGCAGGAGAACACTGAGATGAAGACTCGTCAAGTTTTACAACATCTTCAGATTTTCACTGTACTTAAGAAATGTGTTTATCACCATTTCAGTATTCCACATGTATTTTCTTTAGTGGAAATTTCTTCCAGACACAGAAGACTCATGCCAGCCTCTTTGAAACCTTGAAGACCAGCAATGGCCTTGTCATGTAGAGGACGATCTTCCTGATGTCCTAAATATTTATCAAAGTGGCTATGCACACAAGAGATTCGGCTGCTGCTTTTCTTGATGTCAGGGCTTGTTTACCCAGTTCACGACAGACCCCCTCCCAGTGGAATTACTTGCAGCATGCAGAGACTTCTCCTGGCAGCAGCGTTACTGGATATATATACACATTTTGGAGGAAACCGTTCATAAGTATTCACGCTGAAAGTAGGTTGGTGTGGGAGATGTTTAGGCATGGGCTTTGAGTTGTATTCCTGCAATAAAAGCCTATTGATCGTCTGTAACAGGTGAGGAATGGTAGTTTCCATGCAGTCTGTGGAAGTTGCTTGCCTGTAGCTCGGAGGGAGTTGAATCCGTACCCTCAGAAAGATCTATTGCAGCCAGGCCCCAGTAGTTTTTAAGGGTTAATTCTGTGAAGCATGCCAAATTCAGCTGCCAAAGAGTCAGGAATATTCTCTGGGGTTCTGAATAGAGGAATTGCATCACTGAGAACTATTGACACTGCATTTAAATATATATTTTTAGTTCAAAGTACCATAGCACAAACAGCGTGAAGTAAGATGGTGTCTCATATCGGAAGAGAAACTGCCCGCTTCAATGAATGGTTGTGTTCTGGAGCATCACTGCTCATTTCAGACTGAGAAATGTACCCTCTACCCCGTTACCTCAACATGAAAGGCAGTAAAGCAAAAAATAAGAAGCACAAGTCAGAAGTAGAAAACAATCTTTTTTGCAAGACCAACATGATCTAGGCGCTATGCTCTCACTAAAGGCGTCTTGAACAGACTACTGTTCTGTGCAAAGTGCTGTGTATTGTGATGCTGGTATGTAAAGGAAGAAAATAAGGCCTCTGTTGGTTCCAGCTCTCCTGAAAACGACAACAGTAACTGGTCAAGTCTGTACTGAACATCACTTTATTTTTAGGAAATAGATTATTTGACATGGTGTTTTTGACCAGACATCTGTTTTCTTTGTGTGGTCTTTGCAATTGCTTTGTTTAATTTTGGAGCTATTTTCATGTTATGATTTGTGAGTCTCGAAGTAAGAAAAGAGAGGCAAGGCAGGATCAGATTGGGATCTGCAGGGGAGATGAAGCACAGCAGTCATGAGAGACACTGACCCTGGAAAGGCCTCAGACATGCACTTTCCTTTTGCACTTTGGGTGGGGTGCTGGAACGGAAAGAGAATACAGGACTTGTCAGTTTAGGTCAGGACACTTTCTGAGAGTGTTTTTCTACTTTAGATGAGGCTGATACTTCAGTAAATATATCTGCAGAAGAACTACGTCACATGTGTATTCAAGGTCTAAGCTTTTCATAGCAGCAGTAAAGCTTGGGAAGAACTGTTTTCACCTGTATCCATGATGGGAGCATGCCATTTTTGCATAAGCTGCTGTGTGAAGCCAGCACATGATGACTTCTCATTTCTCCCATTTTCTTCGTACCTAAATTATTTCCCTTTTAGTGAATCTTGTTCTGTCATGTCATCATCTTTTTGTGCTTGCAGTGAGCCTAGAACCTGCTTGAGCATGAAAGAGATCAGTGAAAGTTTCTGAGCATATTTTCTGTCTAAGCAAGAGAACAATTTTGAATACAGAAATTCTTGTTTGAATTTTTCCAAAAAAGAAAACAGAAGCATGATGGTAAATATTTTATCATGGCAGGCACAGAGCAGTGCTTGCTGAAACATCTGGATCCTGGAAGCACTGAAACATGCTGAAATCCATCTTTCTTTGATAAAGTATGCTTAAATGAAGCATAAGCCCATGCTGTTTGCAGGAAATGTTGAACCAGGGTATGAAATGAGAGCCTCAAGTGAAAGAAACTGAAACGCCTGCTTTCCCTGATGAATCTTTCTTACAGGGGCACTGCATGGTCTGGTCACACAAAAGCTGCTATTGATACTGGTTGTTCTGAACAGCTTGAATGTGGCTAGTGGCCTCTGTGGGACAGGTGGGCAGAGCTGTATTTTCATTTCCCAGAGGAGTCTGGATTTGTCTGGAGCCAAGCAATGCTGCCCAGCAAAAATGGCAGGATGCTGCTGGTCACATGAACGTTGTGTTAGATGCAGCAGTTCCCAGGTCCTGGCTGTCACCGAGTCCTGCCTATGGTGGGAGCCAGGAACAAGGCTTCCTGCATGCATGTCATGTAAAAAGTGGTGCTGAGGACATTGCTGAGTCTGATGAAAGCTTTAGGTTATGTGCTTAATTATACATTGACCATTAAGTGCATTGGCTGCATCTTCTAACATATACCTGTTGCTCCCGTTAACTTTAATTAAACAGTAAGTGCACACACACACACACACAGAGAAATTCAGTATGTGTTCCTGTTGATTAAACTCAGGATATCTGTAGACTGGCAATGACACTGTGGTCTGTTGTTGCTTTTCATTAGAGAGGTCTTCATGAAGAAAACATAACCTGAAACCATATAACTATGGATTAATAATACTTCATCTTCTGCTTCCTGATTTGTCGGGGGGGGGATAGAAAAAAGCTGTCCTTCTGTTTTGTTCAGAGAAGGAAAAAATTGGTTCTGAGCTATTCTGACCCAGGCACATCACCCCAGTGCAAAAGCTGAATGTGCTGTATTACTGAATTATTTCAAGCACAACATGGCTGTACCCTAAGATCAAGCCTGTGAAAGATAAAGACATTCTAAACATATAATGACTTAGTCCATCTTGCTTCAGTGTTCTGTTTACACTCACCTCTCTCTTAACTGGGTATCTGCCTAATCTCTGCATTACTGCTGTGGCTGGCAAGGATAGCAGTATGAATGAGCCACAGAAGCATGGATGTTTTTGTATGGGAAAAATTAAATTTTGTCCACAACTTGGAGCACCCTTCTGATTGTGGTGAGCTCTGTCCTTCAGTGATGTGGATGTGCCAGGTTATGGGGATTTTTTTCTGTCATTGACTCTGGGGAAATGGAGCTCTGCCAGTTGTTTGGAACTTGCTCACTGTTGCTGACTATACATCCAAGAAAACAAATTAACAGACAGGAAAACTATTCTTGGTATTACAGCGTAGCATTTGTGCCTGTAGGCTGATGTGTGCTTTGCTTTTTGCTCACAGATTTACATTTCTTTTTCTCTCTGTGTAAAGAAGTACCTTTTGGCCTCTGTTTCTTCTCCCCCGATTTCAGACAGCCCTCAGAAAACTTATGGTTTGACACACAACTTGTCCCATTTACCATTTATTTGTACGGTTGTTAAATACATCAGACTGTTTGTTGTGCTAGTGCATGATAAAATAGCCATATATATGCAAAACATACATCCATAATTATATTCATTCAACTATACCCCAGGTCACCTCTTACATGAATTAGTTGTTGTCAGTTTTGGTATGAACTGATTCAGTAGCAGGGGAACTGTGATTGTTCATATCCTATACAGAAGAACAAATTATTTTAATGGAAATAACAGTAAAATCCTGACAGGAAAATTCTGACAACTTAATTACAGAAAAGAAATGATAACAATATTGTGAGCAGCAGAGAGGTGTGTATGTGTGTGTATGCGCTCTGTGTGTGTACAGAGCTGGAAAAAATTTGAAACTCTGCAATTTATTTAAAGAGACTTTACTCAAGTAGAGCTGCAAAATGTGACTAAACATCTATTCAATTAAATTACAATAAAGTAAGTTTAAACATGTATTCAAGGACAGAAATAAATAAGTTGTGCCATGAACAATGGCCTGGTTCCTGATGAATGCGCATTCCTTATCTCTTTGTCTCCTCTCTGTGCAGAATTTCCAGCTGCTCCTGTGCCTCTTGGGACTCCTTGTCCTGGCAAATGCCTGGAGGTGCCGTGGCTAGTCAGGAGCAAAGTGCGTGCGCTTTGGTCAGCCAGGCTGTGTGAGCAGCTGCCTAGCAGAGTATCTAACGCCTGAGCTCTGTGGCCTGGCCCCGAGTTGGCATGCATCCGTGTCTCTGCCCTCTGCCCAGCTGGTGGGTCTTCCCCAACCTCGAAGGATCTTTACCCCTTTGAACTTCCACCCTTTCCTTATATGGTGAGAGCTGTGTTTGCAAAGGTTAAAGTGAAGTTCGAAGGTGTCATTTTTTTTGGAGTATGAGGAGGAGAGGACTCTCAGCACAGGCTCAAAACAGAAAAGCAAGCTGAAAAATCCATCTTAGGAGCTGTTTCATTTGAAGTGTTGCAATTCATCCTTTCTGGAGAATTGTGTAAAGAACTGGTCCTTAAATTCTGCTCCTTGGTCCAGCGAAGACAAAGGAAGTATGTGTGGTAAAGGTGTGCATTGAAATTAGTTAGGCAAGGTTGTTAAGTTGTGAGCTCTTCACAGAGTTTGTGCCCTTGATAGCTTGCTTCACTCATACTGGAGTGCAGAAAGGTAAAAGCAAGTTAGATTGGTTGGGCAAAACCGCCAGCAGAGAATTTCAGCAATGAAACTGCAAGCTCAGTAACAAGGCAATTTGTGTACTTTGCTAAATTAAAGATGAGGGTGGAAGAAAAGGTACTGAAATGCAGTTCTTTGGGATCCATGTGCGGCAGTCTGTGTTATCAGAAGGCAGTGGCACAAGCTCCTAACACGTTTCCTATTACACCTGCAGTAGGCAGTTCAGCCAGAACAGAAAAGGGTACTTTTTGATTCACTAACAATGGCAGTTTAATAAAATAGAAGGAGAAATGTCTGCCGTCTCTAACAAGCAATACATCAATGAAGCGCTGTCAGCCTGTGTAGAATGCTCCACAGCACGATTTATTATGTTAATTACAGTCATGTGGGCCTCATGCTCTTAAGTCTGAAACTGCTCACATTCCCAGCTTGATTTAAGAATGTGCTTTGGCCAAGACTTAAAGTGCAGCTTATTGTGATTAGTGTAATAAAATATTTATTACATACTCCTTTTCTTTGTTTCACTGCTTGTTGCCCCAGTTAGACTGCCTCATTCTGAAACAGTGATATAAATTAGATTTCAGATGATAAGGATCCTCATCTGTTTTTAATCTCTCTTCAGTGTTGTTCTTTCTTTTATATCCTTTTGTTCTGATTCTCCCTTCTCTCCCTCTCGTCTTGATTTCACTTCCATATTTCCTAACAGCTGCTTCTCTGCCTGGAGTGAATAAAAGGCAAGCAAACTTCATAGCCGTGTCACATCCCTTCGAGACCACTCACATTGCTTTCTCAATTATGCTTATTAAAGTTAGCTCTTAAATGCAATGACATTAAAACTGGTGGTAGGCTATAGCTGAGAACATGCTATGCCTCTGGTGATGTGGGGTGGCATGTAAAGAGAAGACTAAACTGTAAGGGGATACAGGTTTGTGTCCGTTTCTCATTCTTCTTCCACAGGGCTTGCAACTGCAGACAGGCACAAAATTCTACAGTGCCAAGTTTTCCAAAATGCCATATAAATTTGTAGCTGTTCTTTTGGGCAAACCAGCCCACTAGTTAAATTGCTGGCTGACCAATCAGTGCTTGCAAGGTCTGTTTACACATGTAAATCTGGCTTTCTCTGTATGGGCACGTACATTTCCTTATGGAAAATGTAGTTTCTTGTTTTTCTTATATAAGAAAAGGGCTTTTGCCCTAAGAATTTGGGTTTTTCCCCTAATGCTTCATTAATTTTTAAATGATAAGCGTAATTCAACAAAGGAGGTAATTCTCAAGTCATTTGTTTTTCTCTCCTCATTTTGCTTTTTTCTTCTTGTTTTTTCTCTTAGCAACTTTTGAATCGAATCATCTTATACATATAAATGTTACTCAGTTGTGTCCCTCTTCTGCCTTCTAAACATGTAATTACTTAGTCCAGCTGATTTCCACATTTCTACATAAGCATATACTTAAATACAGGGACCCCAATCCAGAAAATATGCTTTGTTGAATTCAAAACTTATTTGTGAGAAAAACAGATATTCCACTGAGGATTTGTATGCAACACTTTGTGGACTGATGCCAAGCCAGCCAAGTTCTCTTGGAAAATGAGTGCATTGCTTCAGCCGTGCATCATCCACCTTCCAGTTCTCAGGGCAGGTTAGACAGTCACCAACATACTCCTTAAATTCCTTCTGCCTCAGTTCATGAACTAAATTACGTGCTTTGAAAGGGCAACATTTCACCATGTTGCTAAAAAGACCTGGGTAAAAAATAATTCTAGTTTCCAGAGTTAAGTATTTAACCTGATGAATATCATTGGTAGAAAATGTCTCTCGTCTTTAGCCTTAAACTGAAATCAGTACTTTGGGTTTTCTAAGTGGAGTTAGCCATAAATTGGTTGGAAATTATTAGAAGATTATATGGCTGAATACAAAGATGCGCACTTAACATAAAGCTGACATTTGCTTCACATTCTAGGTAATATTTTGCCACTTACCAACTCCAGCAGCACTCCAATTTTGCCTGACTTTTTTAACCTGAGCTCTGACAGAGGAGCAATTATGTGTTAGAAATGAACATGGTTGAAGAAAGGTTAGTTATTTTGGAAGGAAAGTGGGTTCACATTTTTTTACAAATATTCTAATATTTTTAGGTTTGCAGTATAGAAGACTCCAAGCATGGCTTTTATATCCTCCACCTCTATGAAGAGTTGGGTCCATGAACCTCAGTCAATTATATAAAGGACCAAAGTATTTGCTTTTATAGATCTCCTGTAAAGGTAATAGCTAGTGTGGGAATAAGAGAGGGATGAGGTAGGGCAGGTAGACCTGGAGCTGGTTCCACCCTTGGTTATAATCCAGGTGACTGACTTGGAACAGGGCAGCTAAAATGGCAGACTCCAGTCCAGCTGGGAGTGGGGTACGTTTTGCCTGGATATCACCTAAGTACCAGATAGATGGGTTTCGCCAGTGCTTTTGCAAAGTATCTTCTGCTTCTGCTGTTCTCCATGCTGTGGCCCAGAGAGCCACTGTAGCCTCCTGCTGTGGGGTGCTGCAGTGTTGGGCAAGCCTGGGAGAGCTGGAGTTGGTGTATTTGTTCCTGCCAAATGAAGGTGGGATCTGGGTAAATATGAACGGAGTAGCCCCACTGCCGGGGTATGGAGGAAATGCATCCCATTTAGCATTGCAGTGATTCACACCAGTGCATCACAGAACAGCTTCAAAAAGAGACAGGAAACCGTACAGCCATGTACCCCAGAAGTACCACTGTAAGTGTTCAGTGGAAGAAGCGAAATGTGGGATAAAACTAGTATACAACACTTATCTTTTCCACTAGCCCTGACAAAACCAAAACCAGACAACTAGATGAAGTGAGGGTCATCCTTGAACAAATAAAAACATTATTGATTTAGAAAATGTATTTTTAAAACTCTTGTGTTGAAATAGCTCAGATGTCACGTACAGTCAGGTGGAGAAGAAGGGACACTTGTACAAATCGAAGTGCCCAGAGTGCTGCTGTTTTGCACCATTCATTGGTGACTGTAGTATCCACTGTGTAAAAGTTTGATCCAATCAGTGATAGAAGGATGTAAATTCTTAATCCCTTGTCACAGCTACAGATTTTCTGTCATCTGAGGATCATGCAGTAGTCCCATTAATACTAATGTGAATTCTATTTCTGGTTTTGCCAGCAACCAAACAGCACCTTGTGTCTTTTCAGGTTGTGATGAGAAAGTAGTGAAAGTGAATGCAAACTGAAAACCTCTAAAAAAAGCACTAGTGTCTGAGCAAGCATCCATTTATCAAACCATTTTGTACCTTGCAAAAAATGTACACATGACTAAGGTTTATTTTAGTGACTCTTACTTCATGGAGGTACCAAGGTATAAATATTCCCATGATCATTTGCTTGGAATCTGTGTCCTTTTTTCTTTAATGGAATGTAAAGCTTTTTCATTATAGAATAGTAAAGTATTTCACTGATAATTTTGTTGGAGGAGGTTAACTGAATAGAAGGATTTTCTTTCTTTGCCAGAAATCATAACATTTTTCATACATGGATTTTAATTAATAAATTTCTATCATGCTGAAGATTTTGCGTGATAATGATAGCCTTTTCTGAAAATGTTGACTACACAGTTTGACTTAATGTAGTGGAAGTAGGGAACTTCAATTGTTAAATGTAATTTAGTAGCAACATTAGATGGGTAGGGCAGAAATTAAAGAAAAAGTGCAGGAGCACTTTCTTCTACTTCAGTAATCTGCAGCTAACAAGTTAATCCTTTGATCCTGCAGATCTCAGAAGCTGTTAGATGTCAAAACCTGATGAAAGTCTCCAGGCAGTCGCAGGGTTTTCCCGTCTCTTTCGACTCTGACTCACCAAGCCTAACCTTAAACAAGTATGATCATTATGGCACAGGAAGTGCACTTTATTTGGCCTTTAGGACTTCCTAAAGAAATGGTTATAGTTGCATGTGAAATAATTACATTAAAATGTGTATTTTTGGCTTAAGCCTATGACTGCTCTGCGTGTGTAGGAGTTGCCCCAAGGAAGTTAGTCCATATCTGACAGTAAAAGTGCCAAAAATATAGTGCTCCAAGTGTTTAGCACTCTGTCTCTTAATCTCAGGGTGTTTCTGTGAATGCTCAGAGGCACTTTTGTGGGGAAGACCTCTTGCTCTTACCCTCACCCCCTCTATTTGGCAGCAAGGCAGGAGAATGGCTTTCTCTTGGTCATGCCTGCGATACAGTGAAAACCAGCTGCCAGCTTTCTAAGATTTGCATGCAGAAAGAGGATTGATATTCGGGGATGCTGTGGTGCGACGGTGGCATTCAGCCACTCCTGGTGGGAGCTGTGGCACTGCTTCCAGAAGGGCACGTTTGTCAGAGTGTCCCCCCGCCATCCCACCATGGCTTGACCATACCTCCCGTGCCCACTGCAGTCATTGGCTTGAGAATGTAGTTTGCCTGCAGATACCTTCTTGAAACAGGAGGGGATGGGAGAAAAGAAAGATGTGAGCAGGCTGTGGTTTGCATTAATGTGGTTACTTTAACCTGTGGCCATGGCCCATAGGTTGAATGTCGTTGCTATTCAAGAATTGCAGAGCAGGGGTGAGGGACAACCTGCAAAGTGCTGGGGTGTGGAGAGAGAGCGCTTAGCTCTAGTGCAGGAATACGTGGTGCTTCAGGTGCGATTGACTAGGCTTTTTCACCTGAAGGAGAGCATTTTGATGGAAGCAGGTCTGTTGCAAAAGCACTTTCCTAGTCAGAACACAAATGGGGCAGAGAAGACTTCAGCTGGTGGTGTGATTACCACCAAAAATCCCATCTTACTTCTAATGTACTGCTTCTGAGATCTCACTGCGTACCTCAAGGTAGTCAAAAGACAGTTTGCAATAATAGCTCAGTTTCATGACTCCCACTAATGTTACCAACCCTCTCTGAACATTAACAATCTGCATCTGTCTGTTGTGAAAGCAAGTGCCTTTGCCCCCGCCACGCATAATTACAGAGGTTATGTCCTTTTCAGGGAGTTTGTGTGTATGTGTGTGAGCTAAAGTAAAAACAACCCTGAGTTTGATAACTCTGCTGATAATGTGAAGTTTTGGCTGCATTAAGATCAGATTATGAAGAGATCAGAAGACAGCTGTTGCTCTGTGGGAGGGATCATCCCATGGTTGCAGGCTAGCCTGGGACACTCGGCTCCCACTAGGTTGTCTGCTTAATCTCTGCCAGATCACTTTATCTCTTTGGCTACATATAAACTGGGACATCTAAACTACTTGGCACTTTTTCAAACACTTACTTGGGAGTTTACCCCAGATCCCATAGTAACGTGGGTTTTACTGACTTTTTCTGCCACGTTCTGGTTTTCTTGGAAATGAAACTCTGATGTGGGATCAGATAGGAAACACAAGAGCTCTAGCCAGGTCCTTTGTGCAGTGATGCAGCTGAGGGGGCAGGACCTCAGGAAATGTATCTCCAAGTCAGTTTATTTTTTATGTTTCTGCTCCTAGTCTGTAAAACAGGGGTAACAGCACTACAAACTCCAAAGCTTGTGTTATGACAAGAAGAAGGCATTAAGGATAGCTTGGCCTGGTAGATCAATGATGACAATAATTTCTGGTCAGTTGGTTCAGACCGTTTTACTAGCTGAGACAAATTAGACCATAACATGAGGGTATCTGTCTTCCTGCAGCCTAACAACAGACACCTACAGAAGACGGTAGGAAAGGTGCAAGTGTATGTGACACCTCCCCACTCTCCTGTCTGCCAGCAATTTGCACCTCAGGGCCTTCCTGATACAGAGGTGTTCTCTTGTATTGAGGAGCGCTTTTGTGATTTTTTTTTCTGTGCTTTTGCCCAGTTTTGGAACTCATGCACACTGGAGTTGATGATACTGGGAGCAGTGGAGGCCCAGGAACAAACAGGTTTACGTTTGCAGTAGTCAAAGAACTAATGTACATCCCCACCTGTGTTTTCAGTAGTTTCCGGCAGTACCACAGAAAATTAAAAGAAAAAAAAAGTAAGCCCTGGGCAAAAGAGCCTTTGGTCTCTACTCAGTAAGATGCAGCAAGTGAGACCAAGCAAACATCTGGGAACTGTTACATTGGAAGCACTCCTGCCTCAGGACAAGAACATTTACTTTGAATACCCAGACCCAGAGATGAAGTCTTGTACCTCAGCAGTTCACCAAGCTTGTCAGATCCTTACTATAACATACCTATTTTCAGAAATTCACTGTGATGGCGCTTGAGTTGCCTTTTAGTCTTGAGTTCGTAATGGTTGAATTACTGCTATATAGCCTTTCTTTATCTGTCAGTCTGGGTGGATTTTTAAGGAACAAAATGACATTACTCTAGCCTAATCTTCTCTGAGGCGGTTGCAAGGCCATGTGGCTAGAGCAGAAGCAATCAATGCCAAATATTCAGACTGCAGTAGGGTCTTTAATTCTGTTTCTGCTTATTTCCTGTAGGCAAAGTAGAGATGTGTAGAGTGGATGGGTTTGTTGTAAGTATTTTACAAGGACCATTTGCAGGCTGCTCCCAGAGGATAATTTTTGTGGTCTCCTTGTCCCATCAAAGGTTGTACGGAAAGGATGCAAGGTGCACTTGGTCTTCAGCACTGTTTCATTGGTGATCCAAATGGCATAATTGTACTGGGTCTGGCTTTCTTCATAGCCGCCCATACCCTGCCATGTTTCGGATTTGTGACTAAAACAGTGTTAATGACACACCAGTGTTTTGGCTGTTGGTGAGCTGGACTTGCACAGTGTCAAGGCTTTCTCTTTTTCCCACTCTGTCCCCCCAGCAGCTAGGTCTAGGGTAGACAAGAGGCTAGGAGGGGACACAACAGAGACAGCTTACCCAGACTAACTAAGAGGGTATTCCCTTCCCTGTGATATCACGCTCAGCAATAAAAACTAAAGGGAGAGGCTTTTTGGGGGGAGTGGGCATTGCGCAGACACTGTCTGGGAATTGGTCTCCTTGTAGGAGGTAGCGAGTGATTGCCTTTGCATCACTTGTCGGTTGAGTTTCTTTTTGCTCCTCAGTTATTAAACTGTCTTTTTCTTGAGTCATGGGTTTTCTTGCTTTTGCTCTTCCTATGGTCTTCCCTGTCTCTCTGAGGTGGGGAGTGAGCAAGTGGCTGTGAGGTACTTACGTGCTGACCAGGGTCAACCCACCACAGTAACAGAGAATAAGATTACGAAAATAGCAGAAAATGCAAAGTTTGGTGATATTAAAAGTGTGTCTGGATGCAATTTATGTCTCTATGGTAGTTGGAGACGATTGTATGGTTTCTTTCAGCACTATGTAATCTCCTTGGTTAAATGAAGAAGTAAGACTGTAATGACATGAAGAATTATGTCTCCTTCCTCAGCTATCCTAGGCTATAAAGAGCTGTCTTAGTTAAGTTAGGCTCAGCTGCATCATCTGTTTTTGCTGTGGATGAAGAGTATATGCAGATGATGACAGCGGCTCAGCTGTCATCTGATGACTTTGACTGTCTCAGACTCTGTCCTCTGGGTCTCACTGCCTCCCTGCATTCATCCGATGCTATGAGATATCCCTGACACTTGAGCAGTCTCACAGGAAGAGAATAATCCACTACCACGGCAGGTTGGATTCACAGTCAGCATTGATGTAGCTCTCCTGATGTGGCTGGATGTGAAGCTGACCCCATTATCTTTAACATTTCCCGCCTGCCTTGTGGAGTAACACACCACAGCACTGCAGGAATGCAGTGTTTCTGGGGTACTGTTTCATTCATGCAACTTTAGGAGATCTTTAATTCAGCATGGGTTTTATAACTGTTAGCTGCAGATGTGGCAATTTCCTTTGCAGATTAAGGAGAGATGCCGTAACATAAATGACTGACTGGGTGTCACTGCTGTGTTGTGACAGGCTATCCTTTAAGAAGTAGTGATTGATGAGATATATAAAACCAAGCCATTATATGTGCTGTTTATATTGAAACAGTACTTACAATGTGGGCTGTGAGTCAAAGCACTGATTACTTACACAGTGCTATAATAAGTGGTGGTGGGTGCAGCGAACAAGCTACTAGAGTAAGTGTTTCTTTCGGAGCTTCAAACAGCATTGTCTCTTTATTTCCAGCCTGCATCTAGCCATAATAAAAGGATCTACCCTGTGCATTGCCATGAGATTTCACTGCAGGCTGCTAGGAACTCTTTGATACAGACACCAATATTAAAACCAGTCTCTGAAACAGACTGGTGACCCTTTCTTTTTCCTTTCTTTTTCCCCTTGACTGCAGTTCGAGGAAATCTCAGTGCTCTGTTGGCAGCATTTTTCATGGCTGCAGAAGCCTCCAAAGGCCTCAGCTGCAGAACCCTGCTTCTCTGTGCTTTGCAGAGGGTTTGAGGACCCCCCTGAACAGGTTTCACTGAGTGCTGTGGATGCAGCAGATGTCTTGCAGTGAAGACACAGGATCTGGTCCCAGGGAAAATAATCTCAGCCCTGTTTCTGACCTGCCAGCAAGTCCTGGGGCAGGTTACTTGCTGTGCCTCTGTCTGCAGCTGTGGTTTGGGCTGAACTCTTTTCAGGGTCACTCTCTAGATGGGTGGAAGGGGAAGCTGCCCAGCTGTGCACCAGCATTTCTGCGCTGCATGAAACATTGCAGGTGGGCTAGAGCCACCTTCCTTCCCCTGCTACCTCCCCCGTTAACAGGCTTAGAGGGAAGAGTGGGCATGAGGAGCAAGCGTCTGAGCACTGCTGCAAAACATGGGTGTGCTGCATGGCCTGGCATGAGCAGAAGGGCAGTGGGAACTTCACCTGGTCTCATACTACTTTGTGGTGTGGTGTGTATGTTGGGTGAGAAACGCCTGGCAAGTGTTACTATGGCACTGCTGGAAGAACACCAAAATGTATGGGGTTTGCAATGAGACAGAACAAAAAAGAACTTGCTTTTTTTGCCCTCTTCTGCTTAGTAAGTGAAAGAGAGAGAAAAGAATGTTCCATTCACAATTACAGAGAACAGTCAAATCATTGAATTTTTCCTTCTCTGCATTTGCTGTTCATTTTCTGAAACTTTTAAGCTTTGACACATTCATAATGACAGTTCCACCTATGTGCTTGTAAGCTGTATCCTTGTAAAGACAGTTTGCATATGCCATGAAAACATACCTTAAGTATGTTATATACATACCTTAAGTAAATATATACCACTTACATGTAAAAAGCTTATCCTTTTTATGCTCATCTTATGATCAGCCTGAAAATCATCTGTCAGTAATAACCATCGTAGCAGTAGCGTCGGAATATTGTGGTTTGGTATGTCACTGATTCTAAGGACCTTTGTGTATAGCCTTATAGAGCAGTATAAAGTTGTTACCAGAATTTGATTCTCTGCAAGATGAAAAGAAATGGTCACAATTGTACTTCCACTTTCAAGGTGCAGCTTGATTATGTGGAGACTGTATAATCATGTTTTATTTCCATGTCTTCTGATGTGAACATATTAACTATTAATTTTATTCTTGTACATTTGTAAGTTACACATTGCTGTGCAGTAGTTTCACCTGCCAACTCATTTGTTAGGATGTGCTGCATTATTTTTTACTGTACATTTCTGTCTATATTTAGCTCTTTGAAAATGTGTCTGATTAAAGATATTTTTTACTGTCATAAGTAGTTATTTTTGTAGAAAATAATTGGAACCAGTACAACCTCTGGTTTCACAAATGAAGCAATTCAGAATGGGCTTATTACTCGGATTAGGCCCTACACATAGCGTTAGGACCCACAGAAAAACCTTCTACCTTGCATTTGTTCTAAAAAGCAGATTGCCTCCAATCCCACTGTTTTCCACAAATCTCCATGCACAAAACTGTGCCCCAGTGTCATGAGGAGCTCACTTTGCTTTTGTGCCATGCTGTAGTACATCATTTGTGAAACTGAAGTTGGCTTTTCAGTCATGTGACAGGTATGTAATGATGTTTTCCAGTGCTCTTTGTGAAATTGATTTTAATTTTTTTTTCCTTTTTTTTTCCTTTTTAAGGAAATTTGTTTTAGGGAAAAGTGTGTCACACAAACTCACTTCTGCTTTCTTTTGTCTTTCCCCATCTCCCTCCTTCAGACCAAGATGAGAGAGCAGCAGAGCTCAGCAGGGAGCAGAACGAGAAGACCATTCGCAGCACGCAGACGGCTCTCCGCAATTTCCGAGAGTTCCTCATCTCCAAGTACCCCTCTGAGACCAGGGAGATCTATGTCATCCCCTGCAAAGAGCTTGATGCCTACCTTGCTTCCTTCTTTGTGGACGCCAGACAAAAGGATGGGTCTGAATATGAGCCAAACAGTCTGGCCAACTATCAGTGTGGGCTGGAGCGTTATCTCAAAGAGCACAGGTATGGGTACAGTATTACGAGGGATAAGGAGTTCAAGAGGTCCCAGGAAGCTCTAAAGCAAAAGCAGATGGAGCTGAGGTGTAAAGGAAAAGGAAACAAACCACACAAATCCATGAAGCTCACCTTTGCTGATGAGCTTATCCTGCGCAAGAGAGGCTTGTTGAGCAGGTACAATCCTGAAGGGCTGCTGAACCTTGTCTGGCTGAACAACACTAAGGCATTTGGACACTGCACAGGTTTCCATGGGTCCACCCTCAAGTGGGGAGACATCCGGCTACGGGTGACAGAGACTGGCTTGGAGTACCTGGAGTGGATGGGGCCAGACAACGGGGACGTCAACGCCAAGAGCAAGAGGGGTGGGACGGACTCCCGGGTGTACGCGACCCAGCACTCCCCACAGACCTGCCCCGTGCAGGACTACAAGGAGTACGCCCAGAGGAGGCCGCCGGCCATGCGCTATGAGGACGCGCCTTTTTACCTCTCCATCAAACCCGTCGTCAATCTGGCCGCGCTTCACTGGTACAATTGCCAAGCCCTGGGGAAAAACAAGCTTGCCAAGATGGTAAAGACAATGTGCGAGAAAGGCAACATCCCAGGCAGGAAGACCAACTTCAGTGTCTACCAGAGCTGCAGCACCCTCTCAGAAGCGCAGAGCAACCAGCTGGTGCTGATCTGCAATAACTTGAGCCAGCAGGCTGCCCAGTCCATGGCGAGCCACTCCAATACTGGCAACTTCATAGTGTCAGCGTCCTATGACTCTTCCTCTGACACGGCTTGAAAGCTGGATATCGCCTGAACACTGTTTTCTTTTCCTTTTTGTTTCAAGCATTGAATTTGTGCCCAATAATACGCATCAACTGTGATTGTACACTGTCCCCCCATAGCCCTCTCTCCAGTGTTAATTCACTTTATAAAAATATATAAATATATAATATATTTTTCTTTTTACAGATAAGTCAATACAAATAGTTTAGTATTACTAACATGGTATTTATAGTGTTGATACATAAATGAAAGGTACTTATGGGTTATAATATAAATGCAGATTTTAAAAGGACAGAAATGGTTCTCAGGCAACAGAAGATAGACTGGAAATACCATTTTTAACATGCCCACACCAGTGAGTGTAAACCCCTAGGGAGGCTTACGTAGCAGTTCCATTTTAAAGCATTTTTTCAACTTCTTATTTTAACGTGACCTCCCAGAGTGGAGGAGACAAACTTATCACTGGCTGCTGCTTCTTACCTGCTGGCTTATTTTTGATCAGCAAGAGGAAGAAATAAGAGATACATCAATGTAAGTTTATGAAACCATTTACAACAATTTTTGTCTGTTTTTTATTTTGTTTCCTGAGGCTCATTTGTGCCAGATGGGGAAAAAATCCTGAAGTCAGCTAAAGGCGGTTTTTAACTTTTATTTTTGTTGATTATTTTCTGTGATCAAAATGTTGCTGGTCTTCACACTAAAAAGTATTGTTTTCAACAATATGCAAAAGTATAATGGCAAAACCACTGTCATACACATAATTTTAACTGTTTAAACACGGGTTCTTAGTATTTTGTCACTGTGTATACTTAATGTAAAATCTACTGACTTAGAGCCACTCTTTCAGTATTCTGGGGAATGCAACAGTGCAGAAAAATCCACAATCTTATCCCAAACTGTACAGAAAAAAATGTGTCAAATATGTCCTAAGCCATCATTTGAAACCCACAAAAAAATAGCATAGAGAGTGCAATGAGAATTTCGTATTGACTACAGAAAATTAAAAAGCTGGGAAGTTTTAAGTGCTGGAAAAGAAGTTTAAGTCAGCTACGCATAATCTGTTTCCATTGCAAACAATGGAAAATGTGCATGTGAATCTGAAGGCAGAATTTGGTCCTTAAAGCCTTGAAATAATAAGTGTTACTGTTCCAACATTTGACTTTGCAAAGTAATTGTTCTTCTTCTCTAAGTATGAGGAAAGCACTAACAAATTCAGTATTTCAGTGGACAGTTATAGTTCTTGACCTTTAAAATGATGAATGGTACTTCTGAAGTAATTCAGCTTAGTTTATGTTCCTCTAGGACATCCTAGGGCCATGATGAGGCTTTGGACAAGTCAGGTGGGGTGATCTAATGGCCACGGAACCCAATGAAAGGGTCAACCTCAGCTGACTTCCCATGTGTGTTGGATCAAACTGTTACTGAGGGGCTTTTTGTTTTGGTCTGGGTTTTTTGTTGTGTTTCTTTATGTGTTTGTTTGTCTTTATTCCTTCACATTCCTGCCTATCCTTCATATTCTTTAGATCTGCAACGGTGCAGTGTCTTTAATCATCACTAATTCCAAAGAAAGGGTAAAACAAAGGTAGTAGACAGAAATAAAAATAACCCACCTGGCACCATTTAAAACCTGTTTTCTTTGTTGCTAGGATGAAATGTTCCTGTGTGCGAGGGAGGTAGCAGAATGCCTGCACCTCACTTAAGCCTTATTGAAGGTCTGTTTTGGGGATGGGGTAGGTAGCAGATGTGCCGCTGGAAGGTCTAAGAGCACAGATCTCCACAGTAATAAACATCTGTCCTCCCGGAAGCTTTCTGCAGGTGACACAGCCTGGCTCTGATCTCTGTGCTCTGCACATAGCAAGGTTGTACAAAGTCTGGGTTTCCTATGCGCTGGCTGTCCCAGGGTCTTGCATGCCACAGCAGCATGACCACCATACCCGCAGCCTCTGAGTTACTGACCGCTGTCTCTCAGGGCTATGAGGTGGGTGGTCGATTGGCGGGCACAGTCAGTCGTTCCTACTGCAGAGCCATGTTTTTGTGGCTCATGGGGCTTGAGACCAAATCGTGACACTACTGAACTGAGTGCAGGCTATGTCCATGGCTTTCAGTGCCATGGCAAATCGGACTTCTAGGTGAAGGAGAGGGAAGCACACAAAGACTTTAGGTGCAGCCAGCAAAATGGTTGCCTAGCTGCCAGATGAGGCCAGCCATCAGATTGCTGCTTGCATGGCCTTGCCTTTTCACGGCAGTGCTTTTCATGTGACACGGTTAAAAATAGTTCTGCAAGGCCAGTGCTGCTCTCTGTGGGATTTCTTTGCTGTTTCGCACTGAGGACTCATGCAGCTGCTCTTAGTACGTGCTGGAGTGCGGGGGGGTCCTGTGCCAAGGAGCTCCCATGGAGTGCCAGGTGGGAGCTCAACTGTGAGGCCAACCTCTAGGAACATCTTTGATCTCTGTTTCTCCCCAGTTGGCACTCATCTCAGCACTTCCCAGTGGCAGCTATTGCAGGACCTCACCTACTTCCCCATCTTGCCTTTCCTGTGCTGCAACATGAGCCTGGGTATCAGCTGGCCTTTGTGGGCAGCAGATCTGTGCTTCCCACCCCTCGTCCACTGCCCAGCCACCCCTCTTTGCTGGGAAGAGCTGCCTTGAGCTTGTAGGGGAAAGAAGCCTCCCCAAGGTGTGACTGTCTCTTGTCTCTCCTCAAGCCCAAAGAGGCAGGAAACCAGACCTTATAACCAGATTGCTTCTCACACTATTATCAGGCTCACAGCTTGGCAATGGTTCACATCTCAGCAGGTACAGCTTAGGCGTGGTGCTTCACAGTGGGATATTTTGGGTGGGCGATTTAGTGTGGTAATTCCACCATTCTCCTTGTGTCCAAGGAGGCAGATCACTGGCTGCAGATGTGCCGTGATGCAAGCAGGTCTTTGAAGTGCTGCTTCACATCAGTGCTGTAATTCAGCCCCAGCACAGACCTTGGCTCCATTGGCAGGAGCCAAAAATGCTCGGAGTGACCCAGAAGAAAGATGTGCACTCTTGGGTTTTGAGCTGGGAGGTCATAAAAAGCGTTTCCCATGACTTCTTGACTCCACATACTGTTGAGGTTGGTTGTACTAACGTCCAGCCCACATGCTGGGTGAGGCAACGTCTCTGGTACCCTTGGCTTAGCAGGGCACATCAGCAACTCTTGCTTGTCTGGTTGGGGGATAAGAGGTGGAGTAATGTGTGCTTATTGCGAAAGCCTCAGTATTGTAGGGGTGGTTTTGTTCTGCTTTGTGACCTCTCCAGTAACTCCAGCTTCGAGCTGGTGCTGATGGCACATTGCCTGGCAAATTCTGATGGGGCAGCCCCAGATAGACTACTTGTTGAAGCAGTTAAACACTGTGGCCAGAACATGATAGCCAAGTAGTATCATACTCCAAAAATAAATTTAGTAGCTTTGAAGGGCATTTAGCACAACTGTTAGCCAGTCTTTATTTGTCGACAGTTGCAAGGAATTGAGTGACCACAGCTTAATGAATTACCATTTGAATTAAGGCCCTGGGAGGGTTGTTAACCCACTGGGAGGGAGAATTCTGATTTAAACCACTCGTGATTTTGTCTCATGCTGGCGGGAGATAAAATGTCCCTGTCACTGCGGCTCAGCTGAGAGGTGACAACTCAGTTGCTTGTAATTGTCTCCCAGTACTCCGACCGAGGGTGTCCAGCCTCCTCCACCAGCAAGTTACAATCTCACTGCGATGACGTGCAGCTTCCCTGGTGCTCAGACATGGCAGCGTGGCCAGGGGCTAGTGCTGCCAACTCTTACAAGCCTTCCTCTCTGCCTAAGCCAAGGACTGGAGTCTCCTACCGTGGCTCTTGATACCGAGTACCTTTTACCACGACACTAAAAGGGCAGCTGGCGAAACATGGTGCTGCTCCCTTCCAGCACAGCCTGCTGGCTGGAGGTTGGGTGGGTGGCTTACAGTGAGGCACTGCGGGCGCGGGCTGTGCTCCGATGTAAAAGCTGGGCTTTTGCCCCACAGCACAGGCTGTGCTCTCTGTCAGATGGGGGTAGCTGGCTCCGAACTTGGACTGGCTTTTCTCCTTTCTTTTTCCCTTCCTTTTTTCCTGCCACTCACCTTTCTTTGATCTGGTGTTAGACCTCTTCATTGAGTCATTTCGAGTTGCTAGTCCAGCAGAAAATGCAGCAGAAAAAAGGGGGAAATCAGATTACTGAGTTGAATCTGCTCACAGATTGAGGTGCAGAGGCGGTGGGGGAGGCAGAGGAAGGTGTTCCCCTGCCAGTATCACAGTCATTAGCCTGGCTCAGCTGCTGCAGCCTTGGAAACCCAACAAAAGGGTATTGCAGACTGAGACCCTTCTGAATCATTTGCAGGCATATTGGTTGCCTTCAGAACCATCTACTGGCTTTTGGGACATTTGCTCAGTGCTACTAAGAGCAAAATTTGGCCTTGAATGTAAGAAAGAGGCAGATTGCCAAAGTAGAGGCCTGCACACAGTGTGAAGGAGTCTGCACCAATGTTGGCGCTGACTTTCCCACGTGGCCTTCTCACGACACCAAACTGAGAGTCAGACATGGGGATTATACGTGGACATCACGGGACTGATCTGGATGCAGCTGCTCACAGCACCTGCGCTTGGATCTGTTCACGTGATTGCACATTTAGCTGGGCAGAGCTGTGGGCACTTGGACGGCTTAGGCTCTGTTTTAGTAGTCACTCATGCATGTATTTATGATATTGTTGGTTTGCACAATGTATATGTATTCTTGCAGGTAGTTGGAACTGAAGTCTTTGATATCTGGGTGTTGCAAACTGCCTGTTCAATTTTTGAAATGTGTATTTATGCAACAAAATGTATTTTTAAGTGCAGGAGAATGAAATACTGTTATGAACTACGTTGTAGACTAAATTACAAGGGATATCTAAAATAACGCTACATACTTTGTTCATTTCCATAGTGCAATAATTCTATGATGGTAGCATCCAGGCTGTTGACGTATGGACAGTCTAACAACAGAAACAGTGTCTCTGTTGCACATTCTCCTTGGTGAAGAATATAAATGCTTTCGAGCTTGTTTTTGTTTTTAGAAGCTGCTGTGCACTGGTATTCAGCCTACAGCACAGCTGGCCTCTTAGAAGGCTGTGTAGAGAATGAAATGCAAGCAGCACGTTGTACTGTTGTGCATGCTTGTCTCAGATGTTTGTGACCAGATCTTGTTCTGCTGTTTGCGCAAGCGATGTGAGGTGGGAAGATGGGGATCAGGAAGAGCAGATGTTCTGTCCAGATCCTGGGCTGCCCTAAGGTCTGAAACAGCCCTAAAGGAAACTGGGATTCCTGTTGCACTAGGCTTCCTCCCTGTCCAGCTCGTATTTGCCCTTTCTTGTCAGCGTGTCTGAGTACATCCTGTAAGTGCATTGACTCTCCTGAGTAGCACACGTGGTGCGTGGGCTCGTCATTCCTCCTGACAATAAGCTGCAAGTGACTGTGATTGACTGGTCTTCCCCATCCCCGACATCCCTGCTCCTCTCACCATCCCTGATCCTCTAATATTCTCCTGTCCTGGTGTCTGCACTGTGGGGCAAGGGGACTGCTTTGTGCAGGGTGGCTCTTGGCTGAGAGCTCCCTCCCTGCCTACCAAGTGACCTTGTGCTTTGGGGATAATGCGCTCAGGGCAGAACACCCCACGTCGGGTACGTGGGGTTTGTGGGATACTGGATGCGAGCACTCTGGAGGCTTGCATCTCTTGGGCTGGAAGCACTCTCCTTCTCTCTTCTGCTTTTTGTGAGAGAGCTTTCAAATCATGAAATGATATGAAATTCACTCCTGTGTAAAGGACCAGGCCCACATCTGTGTGCTGTTTGTCCTCCCACTAATGTCCTTAAAATGAGACTGACACAACTGGTCCTCCACAGTACATAACTCTTAGGCTTACTCCATCATGGAAATCAGTTCATCTCACGTGGTGCGGGCAGCAGGGCATTGGGACCCCCTGACTCCCTGAACTCCCAGAGGCAGTGTGAATGGGTGGGAAGGAGGAGAGCTTACAGGACACATAAATGTGGCTTGATTTGCCTGAAATGAGCCAATTCATGTCTCTGGGTTAGGGTGGAAAAGGACTTGGCTGTTCACTATGAAACGTGATGGGAAGTGCGTCAGCACTTCCTAAGGAGGGTTCTTTGCTAAAAGTCAGTGTGAAGAGATGGCTGCTTTGCCTGTGGTGAGTTGCTGCACTTGTTTTTAAGAGAGAGGATGTATTTTATTTTCTTTCTGTGCTTTCATGTGTGTGCTGAATCTGCACTCTCAGTGCTGAGGAGGAGTGTGGAGAGAAGGCAGTCCAGCATAAAGTATGGCTATATTCCTAGCCAAAAAACTTGAATTGTACTTTCTGATTGTGGTCCTCATGTGCTGAGCATGCCATGGTGGCCAGGGACAGTGCCATATCAGCTGGTTTCTCCCAGCATATCTGGTGGCTCTGCACAGACCCAGCGTGAGTGTTGCTGCACCACTGTCCAAAAACCGAAAGCCTGGGGGTAGCTTGTCAAGGACATACCTGTCTGCCCTGCGTCTGCGAGCCAAGAAGGGGGAAGACCCTAAGCACAATTTAATGATGGTGCTTTCGCCATGGACAGCGTGTGACGGACACATGAGGCTGCGCCGTATCGCCTCAAGGGCTTTGGAAAGCTAAGGGCCACCAGGGACATCGCTGCTCCACCTCCTTCACAGCAGCGTGACTTCAGCTGGCGATGGAGTTGCCCTTCTGAGGACAAGTCCGGTTTCTTTGAGCCCCCAGCAAGTTGCGTGGTTGCACTGCTGCCAGCTCCCCTTGTGCAAACCAGGTGCCAGCCCCTTCGTCCTCAGTACACTGCCTCTGGCTGAGGCGCTGCGAAGCTCTGCTGAAGTTGTTCTCCAGCAGCACCTTGACCCGTCTCGAAAGCAGCAGAGACGCATTTACAGTGGTGAAATACCGGAAAGGCGAAAAGCCCCACAGCTTAGAGACACCTGTGAGCTTGTTGAAAAGTTTGACACTAGCCATTCACTGGAACTTTCAAAGCAGTGGTGATGTTTGAAGCTTTAATTCCTGTTCTGATGGGTGAAAAAAGTGGTTTGGCACGCAATTTGCTCATTACATGAACTGATGAGTTTTAACATAGTGTCTAGAGTCTCTGTCTCAGCTCAGGAATTTATTTCCTCTGTCTTCTCACTGAAATGGTTAACTTTAGTTGGTCATGCACACGAAATTCTATTTGTTTTATTACACCAATGCCATTAAATGAGCTATCCGTGCATTGGAAATGGACTTACTGTTTCAAAAGGATTAGGATGCTTTTGCCTAATCTTTTACTCTTGTTCTCAGCATTCATTACACAGCAGTCATTAGTATCTGAAAAAATAGTACCTTTTCAGATTTCAGTGTGATCTTTTGTAATTAATAAAAGATTTGTTCACAGTGTTTAACAGACTGGTGAGGTAGGTGCTATCATTGAAATTCAGTGGGATTGACTTTCAGTGGGAATGAGAAGAGGTATTTAACTCTTTCACAATGCTTCAGGAATCCACCTTTGTGTTTTTTGGTTACTGCTGTTTTATAGAGTCCATAAGTGTCAAGAAAATAACAAAACAGCCAAGTGAAGGGAAAAGAATCCAGAAAATGCAAAATGTTTTGGACAAAAATATTGTATTATTCTTACACTAGAAAACAAAACTCTTAGAATTAATTTTACAGATGTTATCTTTGCCAATTCAGCTGTTATTTTTGTGAACAAAGACTATTCTTTAACATTCCTCATGCCTATAATTTGATCTGCTTTCTGAAGGCTGTAATCTTTCCAAGACCATCCTCCTTACCATTATAGCGTGTTCTCAGCTGGTCTAAACTGGGTGTAGCCATAAGCAGTCCTGGTCTGCCCCACACTGCTCCTTCCCCTCTACTATCACACATTTAATACACTTACTGTACATCAAATTTCCATCCTGAAAACAAGCGAGTGTAGGAGACATACTTCAGCCTCTCTATCTTCAGCAGTGGATGCAAAGTATAGATCCAGAAGGGAAGGCAATAGTAACTGTCTTCAGAATGATTTTGGTAATTTCTCTGTAGGAAGACAAATCTTATCCTAGTGATTCTGAGGCTGAAGGTGCACCAAATGATGACTGCAGAGTAAATGGCTTTGTGGAGGCCTTTGTTTTCTGCGTGGTGCTTATGGTTCAAATCTGCCAAGGTTTGCTTTCTGCAGGAGCTTTCTGTGTGAGCAGCTTGCAGGACTGGGTTCCTCTGTGCAAGGCTGGGTGGTGCTTGGGTGTGAAATGCAGGTGCAGAAATATCCAGAGCATTCAGGGATGTGCAGACAAAACGTGACGTGAAACATCTTAATGAAGTCTGAAAGCTGTCAGGGGAAGAAGTGGTGAGAACCTGGTTTTGCTTCTGTTTATGGCAGTGCCCCCAAGCCAGGTGGTGCTGCTGCTGGAGAGGATTTGGTGCCAGTTCTGCAGAGCACGGTGAGAAATGCATGCCCGTGCCGCTTGCTTCCACCCAGCTCGGGCTGTTAGCTGCACTTAGCTGTAAGTGCATCACTGGCCCTGCTGGGACAAGTGGATCTGAAGTATGCAGGATAGGACATCGTCTGGCCGTAGTTGTGTTGTCAGTGTTTGGGTTTGTCTGCGTGACCCAGCTATCTCGGGGTCATCTTGAGACCTGTCAGGGTAGACCAAATTGTTCAAGATTGGAAGAAAAAGAAATGACATTATATCCAAGTGTGATGAAGATAGTGAAAAGGCAGTGGGGTAGCCTGGCAAACACAATGGAATTTTTTGTCTCTTTTTTTCTAAAGAAGGCAAGCATAATCCTTATCCTTTAATATCCTACTTATTTTACACTGGAATTAGAAAATCTTTTCCATTTGTTTTAATTATCTGCTGCTTTAACTCTGCCTTTGAAAAGAATTTTTGCTATGGCAACCCTTGGTCTCATGGTGAGCAGTGCTAGGGAGAAACAGCTAAAGTAAGGCTTTTATCTTTCCCTGCATGCAATGTTTAATCTTGCTAATCTTTTAATGTGAATGTATTTTCTCTCATTTTGCAGACTGACAAGAGTAGCACTGTTTCTCCCAAAACAGCAGCTGAAAAATATTTTGCTTAAACATAACCAAATTTCTACCTAATAATGTGAATTCTCCTGTGACCAATTCTTTCTCAGTTAAACCTCTCTCTAAGGCTGACTTCCACTCACTGACTTCAAAGACAACTCAACTTTTTTAAGAACAGCTTGTAAAAAAGTAGATTTTGTTAATTCTTGTTTTGTTTTATAAGAAAAAGATTCTCTGTCTTGCCAAATAATAATAACAATAATAATAATAATTCTATGCATTGCGTGATTCAGTGATGTTGCTGTTGAAATTTTGCATGTTTTCTAGATGTTCTGACAGTTGTATGTTTATGTGGTATTTGTAAAAATGCTAACCATTGCTGCTATAATCACCACTGTTGTAGGTAACTGAAAACTGTACTACGAAGCTGTGCCAGTTAGCAGGTTTTTTTGTGTGTCATGGTAAAACTGCATTCTGCTGTTCATTTCCTGTTTTAAGCCAGTATTTAGTGCCTTCTGTAGAAGGAATCAATATGTTGTGGTAGACGGGAGGTGCCAAATTTGTAATAACTTGTTCTGCACAGATGATCACTTACCAGCTTGAAGCTTAAAAAAAAAAGTAAAAAAAAAAAAAAATCTTGAACTCTCCATCTTTTTTTAAAACGTCTTGTCATGAATTTTCATTTGGGAAAAAACCCTTTAGTGGAGCTGAAAAGAAGCCATCTTCCTCACTCCACCTCCTGCAGCAGCAGTCTGCCAACTGTGAATGTGAGGGGTAGGAGGGAGTGCGTAGTACCCAAATGTTCCTGTCGCTAACGGATCCAGGGATTGGCCAGGCGCGTTCAAGTCACTGCAGAGTGTGTTAAAACGCCATTTAATGAAAGTGATCCACTGATTACCATGAGAAACTGTTAGCTCTCCTAACAGTTGTGAGCCTGCTCCTGTAAACAAGTGTCAGCCTGGTCAAGTGGTAGATTCCAGTCCCTGTTCCACCTCCACTGAAGCCACACATCGCTGCCAAATGAGGCTTGGATGAAATTCCAGCCCAATATCTTGGGTCTCGTTCTTACCAACTGCTCTCATGGCAGACAAGCCCTGTTTAACAAAATTCTGACATTGCATTTGCAGTTCCTTTTCCACCCTCTGCTTAGAATCTGGCAGTATAGCAAATAGCATATGCATATGCATTCATTTTGATTTTGATAAGATTTTGACAGGCTGAAATCATACCATACTGTAAACATACAACAGAAACAGGCAGGAGGGTGATGCAAGATAATAATCTGTCTTGTGCATTTCCCAGCCACCAGGCATGGGCAACTGTACCTAGGCTGTTCTTCAAAATAGTGTTTGTTATGGAAAAAAGGTTAATCATTGGTTTTCCATCTCTGCTGAGAGATGAAAGCCTGTTACATGTCTTGAAAAGACTTTTCAGATCAGAATACCAAGTTGCCAGAAAAACTGTATAATGAGGAAAATAAGAGTGCATTGAATTCATGCTTACAGGTACTAGTCTAAAGCCCTCTCTGTTCCCCAGCAAGACAATTTACAGCCCTTGTGATGTAAAATACTTCCAAAAAAGAAGTTTATGCCAAAATTTTCAACATAGCTGATCCTTTTTGTGATATCCAGGACATTCACAAAAAGCATATTAAAGGAGGAAGCCCAAAACCCACTGAAAATCATCCCATGTAGTAGGTTGCAAGTCAGACCCCCACAAATTGATGAATTTGAAAACCCCAGCTGAAGATCTAAACCTGCCACAGGTGAGAACGATGCTTAGAAGCCTTCTGCAGCACTTCAGTTCCCATCTGCTGGAGGGAACAGGGCTCTCATCAGAAATGTTTGGCCCTTCTATTGTCCTTTAAAAACAGGTAGCTTCTTCAGGCTCCTTCTGCCAGATCAGAAGCCAGCTGAGACCAGTTGCAATGTGTTTCTCCCTTGTTTTGCTTGTCTGGTAGCCATTTACACATGAAGACACGCTTCCACTAGTATGAGTGAGGAGTTTTGACTCCACAGAACTCCTGCCTGTGTGGCCCCAATATTAAATATGCAAGATGGTCATACACAGTCTTACTCCCTGTGTTTCTTCTATTTATAGTTAGATACGAGTCTCCAGTTGCACTAATTGTCTTACCAATTGGTCTTCCTAGCTTCTTCTATGCGTTGGCCCAATTGAAAAAAAATTGCATCAGATTCCTGCAGCACAGCAGCTGTTTTTTCCCCATCTTCTTCTCTTCTGTTGTGAAGCTGGATATATCTGCTTATCTTCAGCTTAGGTTTGTATCAGCAAAACAATCAATATGCGTTGTTTAGCACTTTGCGCGCTGGAAATGCAGTTGTGGGTCTACAGGTCCAGACCTGGCATTAGGGTTTAGCCTGCTGCCTATGGCGTGCAGAGTCTCTAGTGGCATTTGTTTGCTTTTCACCATGTTTCACAGGTTTTGAGACACAAACTAGCTGATACTAATGGTGTGCTGGTTTAGATACCACCTTCCAATCACTGTGATGCCTTCAGTGTACATGTTGTCAGTCCTGTAATTGCTCTTGTAATTCCATTTTGTCTGAAGTGCGTGATGTTGCAGAACAAGCTTTCTTTTTCTTTTTTTTTTTTTTTTTCCCCAGAAAAAACCCATAGCTTAGGCTGTGCTGCTGAAAGGAGCCAGGGGAGAATTATCCATCCAAACCCCAGTGGAATTTGGGGACTTAGTTTTTTTAGACCCTTTTGCAAGCCCCAGCTGTAATCAGCTATTGAAGGCAGATATCCCAGCATGAGCAGCGCTACATATCTTCCACTCAAAATGCAGTTTCCTGTACACAGCGCCTGTTCTTACACAGATTTCTTCCCCCTACTCTTGTGAGATTATATGTACAATGGTTTATTACGGAGGAGTAGTATGTTGATGCATTTTAATGCATGAAGCTTTGCAAATCTAGAATATCTGAGGGGAAGGGAGAGATTACTGGATCATTTTCTGAAAATGTAAGCAAAATTGTCAACTACAGTCCATTTTCAGAGCTACCTATTCAACCCCATTGTCCTCAAATTACCTTCTTTTTGGAGTTGCGTAGTAACCTGAGAAAAACCAAAAAGCCAAAAGACTTCACTGCTGTAAATGAGGAAAGATTTGGTAACCTACTTTGAGCCCAGATCGCCAGCTGGGTTTCCAGGAATGATAATCTTTTTATTTGTCAGCTGGAGAAGTTTTGACCCATATGGGTGCCATATTGCTATTTCTGCAGCATATTTTTAAGAAGCAAACTTCATACAGGTTAAAGTCGTTCACAGGTGAAGACCAATATGGTCAACAAAGTTGTCTGTCACTTCTGCTGGTTGAAAACTGTTTTTTTGTTGTGGGCTGTTTAGTTTTTTTGCTGCAAGACATTCCACTCTAATTAGGATGGAGTAAACAAAATGTATGTTGTACTGCGGTCTGCCACACTTCAGTCAGATGTCTCCTTTAAAAATGCTCATTTAATGTTTGAGTACAAAAGTGCCCTCAATAAGGAGAAAGTAAAACCAAGAGGTTGTGTGTTTTTTTTAATGGTGTCTGACTTTCATCCCTTGCTTAGTTGTCAGATAATGAGGCTTTTGAAAAGAATGGATTCAGTTGTGCGCTAGTTGGAGTATGACATTAACTTCTACTGATCTGCAAATTCCTGAGATATTCTGATCTTTATTGCACTTCAGCTCCATTTGTGTTCCCTTATAATAATCTTTAAGAAGTCTGGTTCTGCTGCATTAGAGATTGATTTCACTGTCCGTACAATGTTTGCTACTATTGTAGTGTGACTTTTTATTTTCATTTTTTACGATTTATATTGGTACAGCCTAAACTCCCAGAATTAAACACCACTTAAAAAATAATCAAGATAGTCATTGATGTCTGTGGTAAGTGCATGCTTTATTCAGAGTATTTTGTCTGTAATTAGGTGTAGCAACCACGTCTCATGTATTAAATAAACTGTCTTCTGCAAAGTTGACTGCTTTCTTGGCATTTCAAAGCATGTTGCATGAAAAAAGCACAGTTCGCTCTCATGCTTTCCAAGTACGAGTGTTAGCATAGCTGGGAAGTTCCCATGGACCTGCGATGCATTTCGATGAGCAGAATGCAAATAGGCTTACCAAGAAATAGTTGCTCTCATACCCTCTTTAACTTCTGGGGTTGTGTTTCAGGAAAACATAGAAACAATTGCTGAAGTCCTTCCCTGCTCAGGAATGTACTTACAATTGAGCCTCACTGGAACCATGTGCTCATTTAATCTCACTTCAGTAGGACTGAAGGCCTAGCTCCCAAGAGCTATTTTGGATTAAAGACATTTTCCTGAGCTTGATCTGGTTACATCAATTCCATGGCACAGTTGGGCTTGAAATTATATATTTTGCACTTAGAATTTCAGCAGTAAGCTCTGCTGTCCACATAGTTTTATTTTAATGTTCATCTAGAATAAAATTAAATGTGCATCCGAGCATATGCATCTTTTAAGACAGTCGCTTGTCAGGTCTGAATTTTCTCAGTCCAACAAGTGTTAAAATTAAAAGACAAGAAAACTAAAGCTAATAAAGCCCCGGTGGTGTGAAAGAGAGCCATACCGCATGGAAAAATCCCTTGAGAGCTCCAACAAAATTCCACTGAGCTGCTGTTCATGGGATGGCAGCTGCATTGGAGATGGTCATTGTCTCAGGTTCTGCCAAAGGAACAGGAGAAAAAGGAAAAAGCCAAATCCCTCAGGGGACTGCCATCCAAGGAATAGCAATGTGTTTGTGTTGGTGTTAGGACATCAGTGAAGGACTGTAAGAGCTGAGTGACTCTGGGTGAGGGACAGAGGAACATGATTTTCACCCGGTGTTCTGGGACTGCATTTCCATCACCTGCAAATTCCGCTAAATAAACCCCTTCTTGCTGCTTGGTGCTAGTGGTGGGACTGTGTGTCGTTGCTATGCACAACAGCACTTAAAAGGCATTGTGTCACAGGTCCTGCCGTGGTCCCAGTGACAAGTGGGAAGAAAAAACAGAGGCCTTTGGATGAAGAGACAGAGAAGTGAGGTGTGGACAGGTGATGGCCAGGGGCTGCCACGGGCTTTCACTGTCTGTTGCAAATGCACAGTGAACCTGTTGGATTAAACTCTGTCTCTTGAGTTAAGCCGCCTTCACGGAGGTTGAAATTAATGTGCTTTCCTTTGGTCTGAAAGTGAGTATGCAGGTGGTGAGTAATGGTTAATGTGGTTAATGCAGGTTCAGCTAAGCAAATTGGTAAAGTTCAGAAACTTGGCTGCTTTCATTTTTCCCTTTGTACACTGATTTAACCCAGATCGCCACTTTAAGAACCGCCATGCTTCCATGGCCTGTGGGATAGCTGCATGCCCTCTCCTCCTCCTCTCGTACCTGAGGATAGCCAGCAGCAGCGTGCACACCTTATGTGCAGTATTGCAGGGTTCAGGCCTTCTGGGTAGCTAGGCGAACAGCACTGAGGAATTTGGCTCGGGAAACCCTGAGTGCTTGCCCGGGATGATCTCACCAATGTGATGGAGCCTCCTGTTTGCCGCTGAATATATCTGAACATTGTGCTCGAGACAGAGTGTCTTGACTGTAACTGATGTAGAAGTCACTCAGGGATGTTACAGCATGTTGCCTCTTCAGATAGTCTTCAGGGACTCACAGAATCACAGAATGGTAGGGGTTGGAAGGGACCTCTGTGGGTCATCTAGTCCAACCCTCCTGCCGAAGCAGGGTCACCCAGAGCAGGCTTCACAGGACCGCGTCCAGGTGGGTTTTGAATATCTCCAGAGAAGGAGACTCCACAACCTCCCTGGGCAGCCTGTGCCAGTGCTCTGTCACCCTCAGAGGGAAGAAGTTCTTCCTCATGTTCAGACGGAACTTCCTATTCTCCAGTTTGTTCCCATTGCCGCTTGTCCTGTCGCTGGGCACCACTAAAAAGAGTCTGGCCCCATCCTCCTGACACCCACCCTTCAGATATTATAAGCATTTATAAGATCCCCTCTCAGCCTTCTCTTCTTCAGGCTGAACAAGCCCAGCTCCCTCAGCCTTTCCTCTTAGGAGAGATGCTCCAGTCCCCTCACCATCCTCGTAGCCCTCCGCTGGACTCTCTCCAGTAGCTCTTCATCTTTCTTGAACTGGGGAGCCCAGAACTG
>Ga0065711_1030294_pt1 | contig 32998 bp, 12 predicted proteins | sample Hoacrofraction12_FD_59098 | JGI IMG/M metagenome (GOLD analysis project Ga0065711, IMG submission 59098) | Hoatzin crop microbial communities from Cojedes, Venezuela - Epithelial fraction 12 v2 (version 2) | ecosystem: Host-associated > Birds > Digestive system > Esophagus > Crop | place...
CTGCAGGCCCCTTCAAGTACTGGCAGCTGCTCTAAGGTCTCCCTGGAGCCTTCTCTATTCCAGGCTGAACAGCCCCAACTCTCTCAGCCTGTCCTCATAGGAGAGGTACTGGAGCTCTCTGATCTTCTTCGTGGCCCTCCTCTGGACCCGCTCCAACACATCATGTCCTTCCTATGTTGGGGGCTCCAAAGCTGGACACAGGGCTCCAGGTGGGTTCTCACGAGAGCAGAGTAAAGGGGCAGGATCACCTCCCTCGACCTGCTGGCCACACTTCTCTTGATGCAGCCAGAGTATAGCTTGTGGTTATCGGAGGGCAGACGCTTCAGGGCTCCCCTGTATTTTGTCGTCCAAGGGAAGCAAACTTTATAAGTGTGCAGGCTGCATGTATGGCTTCAAACTAGGGAAATTTTATTTCCACTGTAATTATGTTAAATGCCTTAATAAAGAAAAAGGTATTAAGTAGATCATTCCTATTTATAAAAGTAATATTTATGCTGTGATTCTGCTAAGTAGCTATTAAGGATCGTCAAAGATGATTTGTAAAATAGGAAGCTAGAGCTTAATTATGTAGACTTTTGTGGTTAGCAGGGCTCCCTGTTCCATCCTCTTTCTGAAGCAGGGAATTTATGGAGCTCGTACGCCAAAACGAAGTAACAGGGTGTGAGGGAGAGCGGGAGGAAATAGAGCCGCTGCGGAGGGTCAGTTGGGTGGCTGCTCTGCGCTCCGTTGCTTTTGAAATAGAGTCCAAGCCACCCTGTGCCTGGGTAGCATTGCCTGCCTGAGGAGGGCCTCACGGACAGCTTCAAGAGTCCCTTTTTATTTTAGCTCATAGAGGCAGTAGCTGAGAGATCCCTTTCGTTTTTGCTTTCCTTAAATGGCCTTCCAGTTTCTCGGAGCGAGCACTGAAGTAAGCCTGTGAAGCTTTACGGCACTCCTGTATCAGTATGCAGTCCTACAGCCCAGTTACCCTTACTGATGTGTAGGATGATGATGAATATGGAAAGAAATCGCTGTCTCTTTGTGCTTGCTTGCTTGTCTGGTCAGAGCTGACAGTGTGTAGGAGAGGAAATAACTGCTGTCAACACAGGGCTCAGAAAGGACTTGCAAGGAGTGGCGGGGAGCCATGAAACTATACCTGTTCCTGTTCCACAGGTGGGCAGGTTCCTGTGACCTGGTTGATACTGAAATAATTTTACATGATCTTTGAAATCCTTCAATTTCTTTCAACAGAGAAAGTCCTCTCTTGCTTCTAATATAATATGTGTGTTTTATAAATGTTTTTATATCTTTTAAAATTTTAGTACTTAATAAAAACGAAGTTAATAAATTTTGTAATAAAAATAAATTACCTGTTATCTTCCAAACATAATGTTAAGCAATTATTTAGCCTATGAGAAAACTATTAGGTGAACAAACTTACATGAATTGTCTGTTTTGTCTTTTGTTATCTTTTAAACTAGTTTTGTTATTTACTTTCTAAGGCACTGATGGACCTACTCTAGCAATTAAACTTTTAGTAAGTTACAACTTAAAATAAGGCTTCTATATTCTTCTACTACTCTCACTGTTGAATATAGTTTTCAAAGCCACTTTTGAAGAATTTATGTAAAGTTAAAATAACTTAGGAGAAAAATTAAAATTGTAAGTGTGGTTTAGAGAGCAATGAATAAGACTGGCCTCTTTTTACTAAAATAAACCTTACCTTCAAACTTTGTGTATGTTGAAAATCACAAACATTAGTTTAACGCAATAATATTGTATTAGTTAACAGTGTGCTAGCAACAAAGCATAGAAAATGTAATTGACTTCTTTGCTTTGCATTTATCAACATTGTTGTGCTTCTGTTTCCAGTTCCAGGAATTGTATTATTGATGAGGTTACACAGCTCAGATTAACCTTACAGAGGTACACAGAATAGGGAAATCGTTATATTTATCTATTTTTAATAATTCACACTTCAGACAAAGAAGGGTCGTAGTGTGTGTTGCTTTACTGTGCAGCCATTCCTGTAACTGCGGCTCCATCCGAAGTCGGAGCAGCGTAGCTCCGTCGCTGTTGCTGTGCGGTTGGCAGTACGGGTGGAGCAGCTGCTGGAGGAGCCGGAGAGACTTGCACGCAGCGATCAGGCGCTGCCTTGGAGTGGGAAGCTGTAAAATAAAGCGTCTTTAGAACAAGACTGCTTTGAAAAGGGGAGTGCGTGTTTACGATGTGCACAATGAATGAAAGTAAAATCTATGCCAGGAAGCAGGTTAGTGCCCCAGCTCCTTTCATACTGCTTTCGGGATACTTAGGTGGATGCCAACCAGCAAAAAGATGAAATATTTTCTTCTCCATTGAAGGCCCGAGTGTCTTAAGAGGTTGAAAAACACACAGCTCTGGTGGGGGCTGAAAGGGGCCTTCTTGCAAGCCCCTGTTTTTCTCCCCAGCACTCATGAGAAATCAGGCATGCGATGATTAATCCTCGTGTTATGTTGACTGAGCTGTTTGTACAAAACCAACTCTGTTAATATACAGCTCCATCTGTAGAGAATACGCAATATTCAGGCACTATAATGGAACAATCAAGAAAAGCAGCTCACATTCTTCCTGGGAGAGTACTACGAGAACACAGGACAAAAGTAAGCAAATGAAGATGTTACCTAAATATCAAGTGACAATATTCCTTTAGTGCTTTTGTAAGACTTTGTTGAAGAATCCATTCTCTCTAATATTCAGCAACCTTATTTGTGTTTTGAAAATAAAATTTGGGTTGCTACACTCATTTTTAACTTGTGTAAATATTTGCTTGTATTTTCATATTTAACCACATTGTATTTCTTTTTTCCACTGTCACAGATGTAGGCAATTTTCTATCCCTTCCCCCCAGCACTTTTTTGGCAGCTAATGAATGCAGTCCTTTGGATCTCATCTGATCTTTGGCAGGATATCTGGAATTGATGTCCTAAGATGTGTGTAGTTAGCTCAGTAATGATGTTACAGGAAAACTAAACACTCCAAGCTACAAAGCTCTATTCAGAAATTTTATCTCTGATCCAGAGGCAAACTAAAAACTGCTGTAGTCACATGAATCACAAAATGAATATTCAGTAATGCGCACAGATAGCCAAGGGAATGAGAGGGTGATCCTCCAAGGAAAGCATAATACCAGCAACTCAGAGTGCTCAGACTCCTTGTGAGGGGACTGTTCTATATTCTCGAACAAGGTGCTTAATTGTTTCTCCATTGTCCTCAGAAAGAAGCATAATGAACAGAATGAAAGAAGTGGTAATGAACAAGGTATTGTTAGTATATGGGTTTATATCCATATTCGATATCGAGATCCCACTGTGAGGGACTGTTAAGTCAGTTTGCATTTCACCTGCTTAAAACTAATTCCTGCTTCTGTGGGAGTGATACAGCAATCCCACCTAGAATTTATCTGGGATGCTACCAGGTGCCAAGAGCTATCAAACAGTGCCTGAGCTGATGCGAGACAGGTGGACAACTCTGTCACTCTCCTCAGCTCTTTGGAATAATTCATTAAATACTTCTACCTGTTTCAGTTGCAGGTAAAACCAACGGTGGAATTAGTTGTCTCTATTCTTGTTAATCCCCTGCCTGTCAGCTCTCATCAGGCATTACATTCTGCCTGCCGTAGCCATTTTGAACATGCAAATTCTTCGGCTGATGAATTGCTGCTAGATTGTCTCATACAGGTGTATATTATGGATTTGGGTGTCATATATTAATCTTCAGGTAATATTTCTCTTTGTAGTTTGAACACTTACTCCAGCACATTAGGTGTGTGATGCTGTAAGACATTTTGTATGATGGTGACTGCATTGACTGTAGCAGCCCTAGTGCTTCACTGAAGCCTAGCTGCCTAGGAGGCTAGGTACCAGCAGTCCTTTAAATGTTAAATCTTTGTGTGGAATAGCAGATCAACCAGGTAAAGTATTGTATATCTCTGTTTACCTGCTGAAAGAGGACATGGAGACTGTAGTTATGTACTTAAGATTCAGCTAGGACACATCAACTTTTTATGAAGTATCTTGTTCAAGATCCTCTTTAAACATTTCATTTACACGATATGTAGGCTACGGCACCGGTTTAATTCTGCCTTGGTATACTGTGCTGTCTTTAAAAAAAAAGACCAAATCATTAGCTTAATTTTCTTAGGTCATATAAATAACAAAATACTGATAAAACAGTGTGCTGTGTAATTATTGCATCTTTTGTAGAGATAGGATGATAATTCAACCATCCACAGAACTCAGTGTAGTTAAAGTAACTGCTCCATCTTGAGCAGTGAAGTGCAGGTGTTGTCCGGACTGTCACCTTTACTCGTGCTGGGCACCACTCGCCTTCCAAATCGTCCTGTTGAACTCGAGGCGAAGTCTGACACAAACCACAAAGAACACACCGTGCTGAGGGACCTACAGATTATGCAGCAACCAGGATCTGTACTTCCAAGCTGATTAGATGAGTATGTTCCCTGTCTGGAAATAGTCCAAATATTTGCAGTCAAGGGAGATTTTATCGAACACCATTCGTTTCAGATGTCTGGCTGTTAATGTTTAAACATTTTCTGCTCTATTTGGAAAACTGTAGATCTTGACTAGGCACTAGAACTTTACTCCTCCATGTGACTTGTATCTGCGTAGCTTCTGTAGGGCTTGATACGTTTCATTTTGCTTGCTGCCTGAAGTATCCTTCTTGTAATTTCCACTGAACACACAAATCTTTCAATGGCGCAAGCTTTAGAAAATATTTATCTCAGGAAGGAGGGGATTTCAGCTCCAGTGACAACCAACATATAGACCCAAGAGCAGCACTGCACGTACAAGTACGAAGAAGAGCTTAGTCCTGTCTCTGTGAAATTACTCAAGTTGGACTGTGATATAGATGCATGGTTACTACACACATGTGAACAGACATACACCAACACTTACATAGTAAAGGGAACAAGTCACTGTAAAGTAGCATTTGCCACCGAGCTTCAGAGGACTAGAAGTGTTTTTTTGGTTTAATAACACACTTTCTAGAGAGGTGGTGGTGGAGAGGAGCCAATAATAAGTAGCCTCACACCTGACCTGTGCTCAGTCACAGATTTAATAGTAGGAAAAATTGAAGTCTGATGTTGCATCACCACGTTTAACTTGGAAAGGGGGACGGAGAAAAATGTAATATGAAGTGTGGTGGACAGAATGGACAATGAACAGATTACTTTTGAGAAATAATACAGAAAACCCGCAGAAAACCGCATGAGTCCAAGGTCTGCCCCCCACCTTCAGCAACCAAGACCAAATTATTAATTATTGAAGAAGGACATAGTATATTTCTGAGTGGAATAACGAATTCTGAAGCTGTCAGTTTTTTTCTGATACTGTAAGTGCTGGAATCCCAAAGTACTTGCCAAAAGTAGTTTTGTCCATGTAATTAGGCTTTTAACGTAAAATCAGATCTTTGTGGATTTCTTTCTTTTGTAGGACTGCGACTGTGTAAGGAGAGTGTTCTGATAAGCGTGAGAGAGCAGCAGCGTATGTTTTCAGTACTTGTTAATAGGCTGGAACCGGTGTCAAAGAGAACATATGTATCTCTTCTCCCAGCCATCTCTTTTGGCTGCTCTTTGGGCATTGATGGCAAATAAATGAATAAATCTTGTCAGTCCATTCAGGCCATTCATTAACTTCTTTTCGTTAAATAATTTCTTCTTACCCTGGGGTTACCAACGTATTTTTGCGTGAGCTTGATTTTCAGATTTATACACTTATTTCCTACATGTTGAGCAAAGCTCTTTTCCTTTTTAATTGGATTACATACGTGTTTATGCTTACTTCAAAATAGAATACTCAATTTTTGCTAGTTTTTGGAGTGTAGGATGCCCTGCAATTCTGAGCACTTCTAATAACCAATACCTAGTTTGCATCCTGCCTGTGGTGCTTATTGAAGAGTAAAACCTCTTTAGCTTCACTTTTTTGATTTTAGTATTTAGAAACTGGTTTAACAGATTGTTGCTGCTTTTATCTTTTTTTTCAGTGAGAGAATAACATGCAAAATGGGGTTTGTTACCCTGCTGTTCTATGTACTGGTGTAATGACCAAGTTAAAGCTAGCGGTAAAAAAATCCGGACCAAAGGGCTACACTAGCCTTTCTGCCAGCCCGGTGTGTTGGAAAGGCTTGGGAAAGGGTCGGCTGATTGGGACTGCCACAAGAGATGGGCAGCCATGGGGTGCTTCAGATGCAGGGGGTGAAGGCAGGTCTGCAGCACCCAGAGGTGAGGTGGCCCAGGCTTCTCTAGGCCCACAGCCCCAACTTGCTGTCTGACCCTGTGTTTCTAGGTTGAATGTTAGAGCTCTCCGATACAATATTGGAATACTATTTGAGTAATTGGGAGTACCAGCTAGAAAACGTTCCTCCTGTAAGCACGGTGGCTTACAAAGAAGGGAAGTTCATATCCATCTCGTAGCAGTTACAGAATGGTGGGATTAAAATACAGATGTGTTTTGGAAACATTAAAATTACAAATGATGTAGGTTTATTACTTTTATTCATGCTTTTAATAAGAGCTGTTTGAAATTATAAAGATATGTCTTTTCCTGCATTTGTGTGGCTGTCAGTATTCCAGAGGGAGGGCTGTCTCTGGGAGAAGGTATCAGAGTATGAATACGGCTGAATGATTCATTTATAAGTCACTTTATTTTGTTAGGAGTTTTTGTGTTGTACTTTCCTCTATAATACCTGAGTTTTTCATGCTGTAATAGACTCATATTCTTAAAACCATTGAGGAGTGATATTATGTTGATTTCATAGGCTGGGCAGCATGGCAAATGAAGCATAGCGAGCTTCCTTAAGTAGTCTTAAGGTTCATCGGGGAATGGAGCATGCATATCCCTATTTATTGTGTTGTTACCAAAAGGTAGCCTTTTCTGGGTGCGTACATGTGGATATAGCACAGAGAAAGAAAACTCCTGGTTAAGACAACTGAGTTATCAGGGAATCTGAATTTTTTTCTGTTGTGCTTGTAGGTATCTGGCATGTGTAGTGTGTCTAACCCTAAGACAACCACTTAAATTCTTTAGAGAGGTTGAGGAACAATAAGCAATAAATGGGATTATTGACCCACTTTAATAAATGGCCTGTTGAAAGAAATCATTTATGTGCATATAGTATTTCTTCTATGCTACATAAAATTCTCAGATGTGGGCTTGACAGATTTGTTCAAAGAAAATATTTATTGCACCCTAAACTATGTAACATGTCTTGATTATTGATGTTTCTTGGTTTTGCTGACAGAGAATGATATTGTTGCTTTTGTCTTTTTTTTTCTTTTTAAGAATCTCTGGCGTTATTCTTAACAGTAAAGAACGAGGATTTCCACACCTTCATTGCAGTGCTTCACACACTGTGTGTTGTGTGTCTGCGTTATGAGCTACTGAATATTGTTATTCTTCTCTTTACTCCCAAGACCGTATATTCTCTTTCTCTTCCACTTCTTTTTTTCCAGGGGGGTAAAAAAAAAAAAAAAAAGGCTTGAACTTGTGTCTTAAATGCAATTCAACTTAGTCTTTTGTTGTTATGATTTACATGGAGCTTAGGTGGCTTAACAAACAACTTTTTGGGGGGTCAGCTAGATGATGCTGAGGCAGCATGACACACTTTTCGGCAGCAGTTACCTTAATTAATTGGGCTCTTGGATGCTTTATGGGGTCCTCAGTACCAGCTTTATAAGCAGGCTTTCTTTAACCTTTCTGCTCAGAAGGGAGTTACTGGGGGAAAACAACTGCTTAAAATGAAAGCCAGTCAAAATGAGTTTAAAAAAACTTTTAGAATATGAAAGTATACATTATTACAGAGCTGGTAATAAGGGGAGAGAAGGAATCTCAGTGCGCAGTCTGTTCTAGGGGTCTAAGCTTGAAGACAGACAGGAGAGTTCATTGAGAATTTCTTGTATTTTCCAAAGAAACAAATCTCTCTCTTGTCTGTGTCATTGTCTATTAAGAAAATGGGAGTGAGTAATATTTGATGCAATATATTCGTATTTGTTTGTATCTGTATGACATTTTGTTAAACATAAAAGCAAATGGGAAAATAAGGTGCATCAGGGAGATGTTATGGCTGAGAGGGAAGTTTATCACTGAGCTGTCATTGACAGCTGAAAGAATTCAGTTCTTTCAGTGTGTCACACGATAACACATTGCTAACAGCAACTCATTTAAGTATATCATTCTGAATTTAATCTATGTGCTACCTTCAAGGTTAGTAGCTAGAGGATACTTGGGATCAAAGAAGGCAGAGTATGAAAGAATCTATTAGAGTCTAAACCAAGTGCTTAACTTGGATGCTGAAATGGATTTTTCACCTGAATCCAGATCAATGAATCTGTCTTGAGCACCAAGTCAGTTGCAGTGTTTTGGTCGTCCAGAAAATGGTCCTATTCTTGAGGATAAGGCATGATGTGTACCCTCATCGTCAAGAAAACGATGCATGGAGTCAGCGGAGTTTTGTCTTTAAGAACAACTGGATACCAAGAACTCTTGTCTTAGGTAACCTGGTCTCTAAGGTTAGGTCAGATATTTTAAGGAGAAATTAATTTCTATTAAATTGAAGCAGAGCTTTGGTACTGAAAACTTAAGGGAAAGAACAAAATGAGGAAAGTGTTCTATTGCAAAGGATATTTAGCTCAATATTTCACTTAAAACATGGAGCTGCTCTTTACTATCTTTGTATTTTTCCCTTTCCCGGAGGAACTGGATAGTCCACAGAGATAATATTGGTTCAATTTCGTTCTCCTTGACTGGTTGTTGATTGTAAGGTTAACTTAGCAACAAATACATTTTTGAACGTTGTGGGTCCATAAACAAGTTGCTTTTGACACAAGCATTCAGTAGCATTCTCCAGGATCAGTTCAGCTTTGCCCATCCATATTAATTACATGGATTTCAAAGAGATCCATGAAGATACGCTTGAATATATATGGCTGCTGAGTAGGCCTGTATAAAGTCTTGTGTAGAATAACAACCTCAGATAACAGTTTTAAATTGATCATCATGTTCATTACAAGTTCCAAATGTCTGCAAAGTAAATATTTAGATCTTCCCTCTGTATAGAGGAAAAAGCTGTATAGCATGTAGCTGCTAAAATTGTAAGACATCTATATCAGAAAGCAACTTAGTAGAACTGATGCAATTGTGAGGAAAAAAAATGTTACCCCACCCACTGTCATCTTAGAGAAATATTTTTATACTCCCTCATAAGAACCTTGCTGACAAACATGCCTAGTGGTTCCAGGTATGGGTTGAAACAGGCTGTGTGGTCAAAGGAAGGTCTGTGAAGAGCGGCTGCCTTTAGAAGAGTCTTGTGAAACTTCTGGAAAGGAACAAATGGGGTTGTAGAAGAACCTGAAAGAAAGTTTGTGTTTGTACAGTGAGTTGTGATCTGGAGTAAGAAGTAAAATTTCCATAATTGCATTAGTGCCTTAAAATGATTGGGATAATTGAACTAGTTAGTTGATTCTGGGCTGAATGTCAGTGGTGGTGTGGGAATGGAGTTCTCTGAAGGGAGAGGAGAAGGTGCTAATGGCAGGTGTTAGTCACAGTGAGCAGGTGCTGCTGTCCTGGGACTTCCAATAACAGTAGCTTTCTTCAGTCTTTATTATGAGATGATTTTTAGCTGCCTCTCCTGAAGTAAAGATGTCTAAGTTGGAAGAGTAGGGTCAGAAGCATGGAGTCACTCAGTTAGCACACTTCCCTCTCACCTAAAATACCATATCCTTAATACAGGACTTGTTTCACGTTACTGCTCAGCAAGATGGAATTCATGCTTCCAAATACGTTTTTCACCATTTACAGCTTTTGATGCAGTGCCTAAAGCTTGATCTGTCGCTTTAGGATGATTCCATATCAAGTGCCATGAATCAAATTATTTTCTAACACAATGGGGTTAGCGCCTCTCCTGCTGTGATGAATGGTTTTGCAGAGGTACCAAAATAAATGCTCCACAGCAGCAAGGTTCATCCTGTATCTCGAATAGAATCTGCCCACTTGTCCACTCTTCAGTTAGCTAGAGAGCGGTACAGGAAATTGTTTTCCTTTGAGGTAAGTCCACATCAGTGTACATCATGGGCTCCTTGGAATTAATTGTTCCTGGGAGACAAATTTCACTGAAGATGTGGGGCAGCTAGCTACGGGAAAGTACCTGTGAACTGCTGCTCCGTTCCTGTGTCCTTGGCGATGTGAAGGAAAACTAAGCTCCAAAACCTGAAAAGTGTGCTAGTTTTGATGTCTGCTTTTTTTAAGTATATGTGCATCTCACTCCATGTGTGGTTTTGCAATTCTTTCCAAGAGTACAAGTGAACTTCAGGCATCTTTGCTAATGTGAATATTCTGGGTCACTAGTAAGAGAAGAATCCGTATTTTTTTCTTTACCTATTTAAAGATTAGAGAAAGAAGACTTTGACTCTCTGTAAGGCCTTTCAGTTGAATATCTTCAAGCATATAATAAAATAGGAATTATTTTATCTTTCCATCTACTACGATGCTAACAAAATGTTATAATCTCCATTTGTTGATGGAGTTATTGAGTCACATTGCAGTATTATGGACAATTTAGATAATGGAGAGAAAAAAGTGTGAAAAGAGTGTGACGTTTTAGGGCAAAGGGTCATTCTACATTTTGTGAGTAAGGAGGCACACGCACACAAACACACTGACATGCATAAACTAATCTTAAAATAATTGTACACATGTAAGCTTCCAGAGTCTTTGATAGTCTTTCCCCAAATCAAAGACTTTGACATTCAAATAGTATTTTTGCCCTCATAAAATGTTAAAATAAAAACCCAGGGCTATATTGGCAGTAGACTAGGGTTACTTCCTAAGTGCTTGTTTGACTGCAGCAAACACTAGCATATTATTGACAGAATGGTTGTTTCTTCGGGTGAAGGTTCACCTTCGTCTAAAAGTTTATAGGACATAGTTTTGTATGGAAACTTGTCTTTTTTACAAATACAGTTTTCTGTTTTACACGAGATACTTTCTAGACTATCAATTTTATACTTTTCTTTTGGATTGCGTGTTACTAATACATTGTAATTTCTCCAAAATGCTGTGCAGGAAGAGACCTAGTGCTTGATGGTTTTGTGTATAAAATACTAACCTTCTACATCAGATACTGTATTTTGCATTTAAAATGAAATCACTATGAGATACTGAACTGCTGAAAACAGTTGGGTAGCTGTTGAAGCACAATATCAAGGTACATACATAGTGTAAGATATGGGTATTTTAGCTTTTTTGCCTAGGTTTTTCAAAAACACGGTATCAGAGCTAAGGTACTTCCTATTTAGCTGGATCAGAAATGTTTTAATTCTCTAAATTGCAAACTCGAATGAAATTGCTGCATAGGAATAGAGGATATCTACTCTTAATTAACTTCAGGTTTTTCATACTTGTTGGATACCCACATTATGAAGCCATTTAACATGAACTTGAGATTTTATTCTACGTTTCTGTAAAAATCCATAAGTAAGTATCTGTATCAATGGGAAAAAAAGGTTACATGAATGCTAACTGATTGGTTTCTGAGAAAAGGGTGTCTGCACCATTTGTGGACTAGTTCTCCTCGATGCATTGGATTGTACTCTGATCCACTGAGGGAGGCTCAAAGGCAAAAGTAGCACATTTTTCTGAACAGTTATAGGATATGTAGTCTTCTCAGGTCTTTACAGTGAAAGAAGGAGGATATTGCTTTTGGTCCATGGCACAAACTATTTTCTATGATATGAAATTAGATTACCCCATGGCTAGATATGTTTTGAAGTAACCCTTTAGAATCCTTTTGCATCTGATGCCCTTTCAATAATGTAATGTTTCCGCTTTTCTGGCAGGCCTTGTATGTGGTTAAGGATCTTTCTCCCAAGTGTGTATTTAAAATGTTTAAACCACAGCTAATCTCAGTATAATGTAACTTTTAAACTTTTTTATTTCTGCATTTTAGAGCTTCCTTCTTTTATCTCATTGAATAATAAACAGGAACACTCACACACACCATTAGGGCATGAAGATGAGGTTCAGATAATGGAAAACAACAGGTTTTGAAAAATACATAGAAATTAAATATAATATTGTATCATTTATCATAGAATTTCTGATATCAATGAACAAAATGATGCAGCCTAAGTGAGACTAGCCTTGAAGGTACCTAAGGCTGAACAAGGGTCAGCCAGACAGCCCAATGAGTTAGCTGATTTTAAGTATTGTGTTGACCATGTAAACCTGCAATTAAATTAATAGCTCATGTAAAAGCAAAACCAAAATGTTGATTTAATCAAAAGAGAAATTAAAACATCGTTTGGTGGTGCAACAAATTTTGCAAGGCAAACTGTATGCCTGTTCTCACTTGAGTGTTGCTGTTGTCGGTAGGACAGAACCACACACACACACTTACTGAAAGAAATACTACAATAGAAATTTCAAAATGAATAAATGTCTCTGAGAAAAATCATATTCGCTCCATCATGTAGCATTTATATTAGCACTGCCACTTTACTGGAGGCAAATTAAGGGGATGACTTATTAGAAAAAAATTACTTGCACACACTGTAATTGCAGTAGGTTAAGAACCCATAAGTGCTCTCCCAAATAATGGAAAGAAAATGTAATTATTTAACCTCATGAACTCTTGACCATATTTGGTATTTGGGTATCTGCTGGAATTATTAATTCCAATCTTATTTTTTATTTTACTTTGTGTCAGGCTTTTTGGTAGACTCTTATCAAAATTGCCACACAGTCTGAGACATATACATTCTGTACTGAAACAGGTAAGAACAGTGAAACAGGAATCTCGGTAAACAATTTTGTAATATCAGTTTTGGCATATGGCAATTCATTCCTGTCCAGAGAAAGTAATTTGTACCACTTTCAATCCATTTTAATAGATACATTAGGAAAAAGTGCAATTTGAATTGCTCAACAACCTACATGGCTTCTCCATGCCAAGCTGAATTTCACATTGAAGTATTGTAACTATTCTGTAATCATGAAATATAAATACACATGAAGTCTCCATCTTTCCTCAATTTAAATGTGGTTGACTATATCTAAAAATGTCTATTTGTGAGAAACTTGGTATTAAAATCTAGAAATCCTTATTCTTTTGTGCCTCTAACACAAAACCAAACCTAGGTTCTTGTGATTTGATTTTATTCGTAGTAAAATCATGCTAATATTAATTTAACGAGGAAGGCTCCAGATCTTCCACACTTAAACCAGTAGCATTATGTTTTGCTCTCTGTGTTCCATGGAGTTGTTTTCTGGAGTATTTTTTTAAGAATGATACCACTTTCAAAGTGTTAATTCTGCCTGTTGCAGCAGCGTTAACAGCAACTGCTAGACTGTGAACTCCTATAAAAGCAGTAGAATGTACCAGTATTCAGTATTAATGAAGTCCTTAAAATGATGGCAATGATTATAGTGATAATGAGCAAACCTCTTCTGTGTTCATTAATTGCAGAAGAGTATATTTTTATTACAGAACTGATTTCTGTAGGAGCGGCTCATAGTCTGATTGAAGTCTAAAGGATCATTTGTATTAAATACCACAAAATTGTGTATTAAGCAGGTGTGTGAATCACCATTCAAGGTTTTATAGCTTTTTGACTTCCAATCAAAACTGTATTGTTACTGGTAAATGATTTTGACTGACTTTTTCTGTTGTAGCACCCTTAGCAATGTGGCATTGTGGTTTTGTGCTTGTTGTTGAGTAAGAATATGAGTATATTTCAAATTGGGAAATAAAACCAACATTGATGCTCTTGCAGTAAATGAAATAGGAATGTACTAATGATGAAAAGAAAATCAAAGGCACTGCGTATGTGAGCTGAGTTCTGTGGGACTGAAAGCATAAATAGGTTAAAAAATTGGCGTGTAAAAATCCATACTCTGAATAGGAGGACAAAGACTCAGTAGGTGAAAAATGTCAGTTTTACTGCCTGTTTGACAAGTAAAACTTAGTACCTTCAAAAAGACTTTTCTGTATTTGTGATCGCTATTTTCATTTCCATTTCATTTTTCTTTTTCTAACAAGAGGCTGTGCAGCCCCATATTCTTATTCATTGACTCTACAAAGTGGATGGAGAGTTCTTACCTTACCAGAAAAGATTTTAAAAAACAAACCCCAAACCCCCTCAACTTTAATTGCTTTGATCTCACTATTATTGCCCAAGGAAGGCTCTGCTAAGAGCCACACACAGACCATTTATTTTGCAGCTCCCTTTTGAAATCAAGTCAGTACAGTACTTACAAAGCGTGAGGGCTGCTTGACATTCGCAATGCTCGTGCTTTGCTGCTGCGGCACAGAATGGGGCTGCTCCCTCCTGGGGAAGACGGGCCTGCATTCCCACGAAAGAAAGCACCCGAAGCCAGAAGGTATGGAATGATAATCGAGTAAGGAGAGCTTTAACGCTGCGGTACGGGCAGGTAGAGACCCTGCAGAGCAGGCGGTGTGAACTGAGAATTCCTAGGCAGGCTGGAATCCTCTGGAAAGAGCTAAAGTGGCATACCAGCCAGTTTCCCTCATTTCTAGCTAAGATAAATTTGTCTGGATGGCTTGTAACTCTCTCTGCTTATGAATGAGAGCTTTTGAGTTAAATGTATCACTCTTGATAAGAAAAAGAAGATTAGGAGACAATGACATCTGCTGGCTTTGGAAAGAGCAGACATCAAACCAGCATACCCTGACTAGGCAAGGACTTTGCTTTTTAGCAGTGCTTCATTTTGACTTTTCCCTGAAGCCATGAACCTGTAATGCAATATGAAAAAGGGTACGTGGACAGAGTCCTGCCATCGGGAACACGAGGTGCTTTGGGAAGGAGAGTGGCTGCTGGCTGCTGCTGGATCTGAACTCGGCCCATGCGAGAGAATGAAGGTCCTGACCAAAAACTCGATGGCAGGAGCCTCGGAGAACGTCCTGAGAGACGCTTCTGGTGCACGCACTGCTTGACTTGGATTAAGAACAATGACAGCTAACTATCCTGCAAGGAAGATATTGTCCTAGAAAACCAACATATGACCAAAAAATGACAGAATTTTTCATTTTATTCCTTCTTTGGGGTGACGGAATAGATGCCTTTTCAGAGTTTCTGTTGGAATTCTTAATTAGCTCTGTGCTACATGAAGCATATATCGTCTTCCATCTGGCAATGTCAGAAATCTTTGAAAAATAACTGAAGAAGTGATACCTATCCTTTTTTCCAAAGTTAGGAACCTTTTAGACAATATTTCCAGTCTCATTTGTTTGGGGATCAGAAGACTGGATTGAAAATCATAACATTTGCATTGAATATTTTAGGAAGATTTTTCTGCATTTGCTTTACAGCTTTGATGAAGATTCGTATGGTAAATCCTTCTGCAATCTCTTAAATCTCCAAGTGTCATGTAATCACATCTCTCTAGAAGCAGAAGTCTAAGGAAAATATTAAATAGGAGGTGTTTTGAATTAAAAAATGAGTTTTTTAGCATTTGGAAGCCTCTGTAGCACAGTAGGCACCTGGAGGAAACGGACACACTGTTTGTTTCGAAGACTTCTTTGGAGGCCCAAAAGCCAAATGAAAATACCAAAAATAAAGCCTAGGCTTCCAGCTGGTCTGTGACTGTGGTGGGGCTTCATGCTTCTCTCGAATAGGGAGTTTGAGAGAGAAGATGCTGAAACCGTTTGGCTGCAGTAAAATAATGTCCAAACGTCTGTGTGGCTTTTGATTTGATCACTCAGGCTCAATAGGGAAAAGTTGATTATGATACAGGCAGGAAACTCAAAGTACTTATTATTTAGTCTGTGTTGTCCATTTTCTGTTCATCTTTGTTATAGCCTGTTTCTTGCTTTCTACCACTTGCCCTCAAGCTCCAGAGTTTGACTTACTAGCTGATAACTACTAAAAGTCGGCCTGCTAGATTTTTGTTTGCTTTTTTGTGCTTTTTTCTAACCACACTTCAAATGTTTTTGTCAACCTTCTTTTCCTGTACTAAAAGGAAAAAGGCATCTGTTTTCAACAGGCCGTAATAGCGTAGATTTGAAGTCAAATGGATATATGAGGATTACGGTTTCACTTCTCAAGCAATTGTACTGTGTCGTCGGGGTGCTTTTGTATGTGAAATATAATTTACTTATTTCCGAGTGGGGGAGTGTAAAAGTATTTCTGTGGTTCTCTGTCCGTCAGCTGGCATTCGCCTTCCTCTGCAGGAGGTTTTGCTGTTGCTTTTGTTCTTTCTGGGTTTGCTGCTGTTGTTCTTGTTGGGCTTTTTGCTTTAAATCAACCCCAGTGATCTAGTTGGCACACTGTACCTGGGTTTGCAAAGAAACGTGCTCAAGTATCACAAAAGGGAATTAACAAGATGAAAGTTCTCTGGGCCCAAACAGTTGAAAAGCTCCTCTGTGTACAAGAAAAAAATTCTTACCATTCTTAGCACGCCTCACAGAAATGCATTATATATTGTTACCACGTCAGCTTGTAATATTGGTACATGGCTTCAGTGCCTTGCTTGTATTTGTAATTACATTTAAATAATTTAACTCCATTACAGTACAATGTCTAGTGGAAATGCGTGATTTTTTAGGAAGACATTTCCTTTCAGATTGATCTAATGACTTCAGAAAATGCTGCTATTATGAAAGCTTGTTAACTATTGATATGCAAAAATAACTGTCACGAGTGCAATGGAAGACATTAATAAATATGCTCATTTTTGAGAATATTTTTGCAATGAGCTATTTGATAACTCATTATCTGAATTAGGTTCGCTGTCACATAGCCCCAATAGCCTGACTAGATGTATTTTGCAGATCATAGGTTGATTTTATCATAACTGATGAAATTTATCTCAGATTTTGCTTTGAATTTGTACAAACACTTTAAAGTTGTTTTTCAATCTTCTGTTGGGTGGCTTCTTGGTTTTTCTTTTTTCGTTGTAGAGATCAGTCTACCACAAGTTTTGAGTATAAACCACTACATCTCTGTTGCAGAATGTGACACCAGAGAAGCTTCTAACATCCTAAAAATATGCTGTGGTGGCAAAGTGCTCTTCTTTTTTTTGCTCACAGTAAATGAGCCTGTTTGCAGGCTCACAGTAGGAACCTAATAGTAGATACTAGGGTGGGCACATTGTTTTTCCTCTGGACACCAGTGAGTCCTTCCTGAGCAGAGGAACAGCGTATGGAGAGCTACAGTAATTTGTCGAAGATGCTCAGTAAATCTGTTGCACCTTCTCGTCCTTGGGCTGCTGGTTCACTTCATTGCTGTCAATCCACACAAAGACCACAAGACTCTGACTGTCTCCCTTCCTGGGAGCATCTCCATGGTTGAACTGTTGGATGCCTTTGGCTTTTTGCTTTCCCTTTTTCCAAAATGTTTATTCATTGCCATCAAATTTGCCTGACTTCTCCCAATCCTTTATCTTCCTTCGCTCCCTTTTCCTGATCTTTAAGGGCTTTTTGAATGTCTTCCACTCTTCTTGCTCATTTTCCATCAGTGAATTTTTGTGGTGGACCCAAAGATTTGTCTCAGGTTTGCGATGCTCAATGCGTGTGATGTGCTCTGGCACCACGGTAGCAGCTTTCCACACCCCTGAGCCCTCCCACCAGCAGAGACAGGCTCCGATTGGTGAAACTGTGGAAAAAAAACCTAAAAGCATCTGGATCAGGTTTTCTGGTCCATTTATCATAAAATAGCTTTCCTCCTTCTTAAGAGGCTTCTATGGAGCAAGGAGAAAAATCAGATGTATATGAAGCTATGTGGAAAAGATCTGAGTGAAATGTCAGGACACTTTTTTGTTTTCCAAATGTATTTTTCTTTTTTTTTTTGTTTGCCACTAGTAGTGAAATTAATGGGTTAATTTAAGTTTTTTTGCATGCTAATGGACATGGCTGAAAGACCCTGAAGTTTTTTTAAATGTATGCCTTTAATTATTTCTATATAAACTACCTTGAGGTTTGGATGTTTTTAAGCTGAAAGGCAACTATCTGAATTACTGACTTTGTATTTTCCTACTGAACTTAGTGTTTTGATCTGCTTCAATATAATCAATAACATAAATACACTCTGATTTGGAGAAAAACAGATAATTAAATGTTTTTGCAAAATGAGGGCAAATAGCCATGTCTCCCTGTTGTCAAACACATTTCTTTTTGCTTGATTGAAAGTATAGATATTGTCATTGTATATTAGCTGTGCTACTTAATGAAATGGACCTGTCGCTACAGCTCAAAACTATGTATAAATTACGTATTGTTATAGTTGCTATGGCAAATAATTACCATTATTTAATGGCAACTTATGAAACCATTCAGTAGCAAGGTGAATGTAGTTGCTAAAATGCAATATGCTGTTTCTCTGGGGAATATATATATTATCAGATCTAGCTTATTTTTTGTTAATTGTCTGGCTTCCTGTCTGTTTTGAATTGTGTACCTCTGAAGCGTTAACATGTATACAAGAAGGCAGCTTGATTTTGGATACAGAATAGAACTGTAGGTACTATGTGGTCCTGGTTCTTGTACTTCTAGTTTTAAGGATGTTCCTCATTTCGTACTCCAACCTTCTCTCTTTCCCATCTGTTGGTGTTAAGAAACTGTGCCATTATCATCTCATGAATTAGTTCTAGACTGCTTCAGACTTCAGGCTTGTCTAACCATGTCTCACCTCAGTACAGTATTACCTTTTAATATCAAAGGGATTTGGATATTTGTCATAAATGACATCTGAACTACAGCCAAGAAGATATTACTGGTATAAGTGCTTGATGCTGACCTCTTCAAAAAGGTGAATTTTCTATCATGCGTGAATCTTTTGGGATTGTTCACGGAAATCAACAAACATGCCTCTGCTGAAATTTTCTAGCTGAAAGGGAATCATTGTAGTTTACTCAGGAGAGGAACAGATGCATCCACATAGGTTACTGTAAGTAGAAACACTGCAAACTCAATATATTCTAGAGGGAAAGATGGAAATAAATCTTATGTGTATATTACATTGTCAAACCTTGTAGTAATTTTAAGATTAATTAGCCTCCCCGTTACTGATATGTGTCACATTTTCCCTGAGTTGAGTCAAACCCTGTTTATTTCTTGCCTTTTTTCCTACCTCCATCAAAATTTGAAAGGTGTCTAATACGTAGAGAAGTCTGGAGCTGAGTGTTATTGAAATAACAGATCAATCCAGGGCTCCCCATACAAGTAAATGGTACTGGGAATAACTGCAGCTTTTGTACAGCTTTAACAAATACATGGCAATTGAAATTAAAAAATCTGTGTTTATTTGTAAGCATATTGTGTTTGCGAGTCAGCATTGTTCCTCCTTGGTAATAGACTGACTTACCAGATCTCGCTGTGGTAAAGCTTGGTCACTGCTGGTTTTACCAGGTGCTATCTGGAACCCGACTCAACATCCTTGCAACAGGCTGCTGTTACCAGTGGGAAAATTGCTTCTCGCCAATAAAGGTGATCCAGCTTGGCCACAGAGACTGTACAAACAGCAGCTCGCTTGACATCCACACTCTTGTGTCAATGTTCTGGCTTTTTCAGGTTGACTTCTGTTTTCAAGGAACTGGGCAGAAATGGCGCAGGTAGTTCTTTCTCTTACAAAAGTGATTCTGGCTCATTTCTCATTAGTGCACTTTGTTTATATCTCAAATGTCAGAAGGGAAGAAGAATGAAAACTATATTAAGAAATGTGGCATTTAACACAACATAACCTCATCAATTAAATAGCTTAGATTTGGCAAGGATTAGTTATTTACAGCATGTAAATAAAATTATTAATTACATAAGATATTGTTTACTAAGATTCTTAATCCTTCTGCTTCAGGGTTTAAACTAATTAGTAGGCAGTGCTGAAAAATTGCATCATTTTATGATATGAGTTCATGGAAAAACTGTGGATGAACAAAATGAAAGCTGCCATGTGGTATTAATAGACCAGCACAGACATCGTTGGCTCTTGATGGGAGGTTGTACGTGCAGAATGCTGGGAGAAATAATCCTAATCAGCTGGAGGACTGAAGTGGGGGTAGCAGCAGCCCGTCAAAGGGAAGGAAAACTTGAAACACCTAATTCACCTTTCTGTAAGAATGGTATCTGTAAGAACGGGTGATAATTAGATGTGTATCTTAAATAGACCTTTCTCAGCAGAGACGGCACCTTGAGTGCTTTAAGCACAGGTGGTGCATTCGTCTTTCTGAAACGTGAAAATCCTTCTTAGTTTTTCGTCAGCAGAGTAACGGCTTACAAGCACCTCGTCCAACAGCGCGGTTAAATCAGGGCTGGCTCTGGCTGTGGCAGCGCCGTCAGCCTGCGGCCCGGGAGCACGTTGGCAGGCTTTGTGCTCCGGTAGGTAATGAGCGTTCGGAATGGGCAGCGGGTAGCGGAGGTCAGATCCCTGTAACGATTCACCTGCTTCCTACAAGCCTGTAAAAGGAAAAACAAACCACTGTTCCATTCAGCAGCACGGTGCTACCACTTTGAGCAGGCTGACTTTCCCACACAGAACCCTGCGCTGCTTTTAGCTGCTGCCAGCCCCTTCCCGTGCTCGTCCGTAGCCTGAAGGATTGGCTGGCAGCTTCAGGAGACGTCCAGGCTCATGACCCCATTACCCATATCTCCTCTGCCCTGTTCACAGAAGCTTGTAACGGAGAGAAGCTCTGTTCTTTCACCGGGCTGCGCCGGGAGCCCACTGGAGAGCCTCTGTAGCTATCCGTATTCCCAGAGCTTCGTTAGGAGCTCGTGGATGCGACGGGAGCATAGAGAAAGATATGCTAGTGTTAAACTAATTAAAAATCTTATCTTCATAATTTCGTTCTGTGGTAGAACTCACAATGCCAGCAGGCTTCTGTGTATTTGTGTGTGTATTTGTGGAGGTGTGAGCGTGTATGTGTGCTAATGCTGAAGAGGAAAACAGATGTTGCAGAAGCTGAAAACTGCAAAGTTATTTGTTTCTGTAGACAGAATAATATTGTGGTTAAAGGTAATAAAAACACAGTGGGAACTGGCTTCTCCTTTCTGTACAGTTTAAGGTCAGCATAAAGAAGGACCTGTGGAGTTACAGGTAGTTCACATCAAATATTGTCTTAAAAGAGGACAGAATATGAAACCTTGGGAGAACCAAAACAGTTTTTCTGCCCACATGCAAATAGTGACCTAAATACTATTTCTCTGCTTCTGGTTTTCTGTTCCCGTAAAGCCGAGGACACTCAGCAGGCATCACCGTTCGTGACGGTCAGCGGCGGCTGCCTGTTTCTGGCTATGGAACCGCCTGGGAGCAATGCCCCGGACAGAAGCAGGCTTTGGGATTTTGCACCAGCCGGGGACTCTGGACTCTCGGGACTCTATCTGGAGTAGCTTCCTATGCCCCAGCGTGGAAAATCAGAGTTGTCAGGCTTCAGAGAGATCGCAGGAGTGATACTGAAAGATTGGCAGGCTGCATCTCCATTTTACAGCACTATGCTTCTAGCTTTTTTCTTTCTAGGCTGTCTCACAATTTTTTTTTCCTAAAGTATAAGATCATTAAAAATTCTACTAAGTGAATCATTTTTCTAGTTCTTCATATTGAAGTCATGGATTGATGATGTTCTCGCTCACATCTGAAACTTGCTCACTATTATTTTAATTTATTTTTCTAATTCTCTTGTTGTTTTGTTAAGTAATCAGTATAATAAGGCTTTGCAAGGCTTTCTGAATAAATAAGAAGCATAGAATGACATATTTGATAGATGATTTTTTAAAGTCCCTGACCCAGGCTTTCAACAAATCTTAATTTTGTAAGTAGGCAGTGGACAAACAGAGCCTTGAATTCAGAACTGCACATTCATCTGTTTATGTAATTTGCTGTTAATTGGGATTTGCCTGCTTTTGTCAATAGGCTGTTGGACCATCAGCTCGTGAAATGTTGGCTTGGATTCTGTTGCTCTTCTCTCTTTCTGCTGCTGGTTCTGACTTTGCTTGTAGCCAGTCAGTGACTTTTTATTTTGGTAAGAGATTTCTGGCTGGCTGTATTTTTTTGGCGTCTTTGAGACCAACACAAGTAGTGAAAAGAGAGTGGAAGAAAACTGTTGTAATTGCAATTTACTCTGATTCATGAACCCTCAAGCATAAGCTGCAGTTAAACCCCAGCACATCTGCAGTCAGCAAATAAAATCCTAATGAGAAATTAAAAGTGTTGCAGTGATTCTAAACTTGGTATTCCCATGGAACTATAAACTGATGCCTCTCCAATATCCAGAAGAAGATACCAAGATGAGAAATTAGTGAAATTATGTTAATCTGAGTTAGCACTTAAATGCCCACTTAATTTTGGTTAACTAGACACTCTAATTTCAGCTACTTATGTGCTGAAGTTAAGTCCTTGTTAAGTATTTCAATGTGGATGATGTTTTTTCCATCTAGCACTACATGGCGGTCAAGCAAAATAGGGAACAGAACTCGTACGGTTGCAGCAGATTGTACAGTCTGTGCTTCTTACTGAAGGGAACTGGGGGGAAATAGAGTTATTTCCTTCGTGTGTTACCAGTATGAATTAGCTAACGTTTGTTACTTAGTACAATAATCTTCCAGTAATTCATTCTTTTTCTGCGTGGCTTTTGATTCTTTGAGTGTTTTTTATTGGTACAGCATCTTTGTGTTTTTGTCTGGTTTTCCAAGCCTAATGAAGAGTTTGAACTCAAAGAGGGGGAAGCATGAATAACATCTAAAAAAGGTATTAAAACCAGTCTTTCAGTAATGCTAAATAATTCTTCCCAGGACAGGAGAGAGATCTCACTCCAATCTGCAGAGAGGAATCAAGATAAAAAGCATTTTAATACTCTTCAGGACTTGCATAGTGCTCTGTGTTTGCAGAAGGCTGCGCTGATGTTACTTAGCGGTCGCCTGTGGACCGCTGGCTGCCTGTGTCCCCTTTGATTTCTCCCATGCGCTGAAGTTCAGTAAAGGTAACGCAGCTGTCGGAAAGAAGTGTTATAGAGTGTGACAAACCCAGTTTCCTCTGAAGAGTTCAGCTGCCATGATGCATACTTTACATCTTTCTCTGATGTAACGCAAGGTGTGAGTTCCTTTCTGATGTTACATTTTGGAGCTGGCTACACAGATTTAGATTTGCCTGAAGCCAGAAAATGTCCATCAATATAAAATGTTTTATTTTGGATGAAGGGGCAATGAATCTGTTGAAACCAGAAAGAAGGGAGGGGTTTCCTGATGCACTTCACCCCAGATCAGGACCTTAGAAAGGACTCAATGAATACCCTGCTAATTTTGCAACATACTGCGTAGACTGATAAATATTCTGACTTAACAAAATGTTGTAATGAAGTCAGTCAGAAGTTCCAAGAAATATTTCAGGAATTCAGAATAAAATAGCAAATGATCTGAAAGTCTCCGCGGAGGTAAGATCAAACCCAATAAAAGCGTGCCTCCGCAGGAAGTTTAGCTAAACTGAGGCATCCTTAGGAAAGGAAATGATGATATAAAATGAAAAAATTTTGAAGGATGAAACTGAAATGCTTCAGGGAGGGGAAAAAAAGGAAGAAAAACAAATCTTTCCATTTAGATAGGCAATTTGGTGTAGAGAGAGACAAAATCATTTGAATTTTCTTATTTTTCACTTAATCCTGCTGTATATCACAGCAAGACTGAAGGCTTCAGGACTGAGACGGTATCTTTTGTTATAAATCTCTCCTGATTCCAGTGTCAGCAAGTTCTTCTTTGCCAACCTTTGGGCTATTATTTCATTCAGCAAAGTCACTGATTAATTTAAAGAAAGAAATAAAAATCTATCCGTGGACCTGTGCCCACAATGAGAATGTTTAGATTTCAGAGTTAAAGAGAGAGAAGCTATGAAATGCCCCGCTTGGAGGAGATCAGCCCAGAAAGTGGTATTCTTGGTCTGTCTTGAGTATATCTAGCCTAGGCTGTGTGTTGAAGCATACACCATTTCTATATTTCTGTAAAACTGTTAGAGACTGAAGGATAAATGTACATAAGCTGTAGAAAGTAGATGTAAAAATAGAAATACAAGATTGCCTTTTTAGGATTTTGGTGGGTTTTTTTTTTTTGAAGAGGTAAATAGATGCAGTTTTTTAAATGATCCTACAAGGACAGCATTTGGGGAGAAGAAATGAAGCAAAATATTATTCCTTCTTGCAGTGGGACATAAGTAACTGAAATTTCTTCAGTAGTGAAATTTGATTGTAATAATAAAGACTGCTTTGAAAAGCTCCTGTGATATAAGGTGATGGGGATCTGGCAATGCTAAACTACATACCTGCAAGACATTTATATACATAAAGCTTGAAGAGAAATTATTATAATCAATTGTATTGTTTTTCCTTGCATTTCAGAACAGGATGCAACATCCATAATACAGCAAAAATCAAGTGAGGAGAAAGGGATGTCATGTTAATTCATCTAACTGAATTCTAATATTCAGGCCCTTTGTTTGGCTGGGGAATAGCACTGGCAGCATAGTGGCTGCTGGCAGAGAAGTTCATTTCTTTCCCAGAAGAAAAGAAATCAAAACAGCTTTGCACTGATCAGCTGGCACAGACTGCTGGATCAATGGTTGGCAATTTGCAGGGCTGTGCTGTAGATAAGGCTGTCACATTTTGGCAGTCTCATCGCTACCAGTCAGCCACATAATAGCTGATAGGTCCCTTTCAGATAAAGACGAGTAGAAGATAGAAAACTGAAGAGAAAGGGGAGCGAAAGGGGGATAGAGGAGGAAGGGAAGATGGCAAATCAGTGTTTTCAACCTTCACTTCATAGTTGTGCTCCTTCAGTCTGCGGTTCGTTTAAATGTATGTTAATATTGCTGTTAATTCTTGCAGTTTTCGACTGATAGTGGTGCTCATCAGTGTAATTCTTGGGTTTTGTGCTTTATCCTTCTGAAAATGAACAGATGTTTGCTGAAAAATGATGCCCCTTCCCAAGCCCCCGAAACCAAAAGCACTGGTTCAATATAGTCACTGTATACTTGAGATGTCAAAAATCAGTCTGTTCTACGTCTTCAGACTATTGTCTTTCACTTTCTTTAGTATAACCATAATGTAGAGTGTGGTTATCTGGAGAAAAGAAAGTTGGCTTTTGCCTGGATCCCCCCCGGTCCATTATTTATTGCAATTTAGCTCTAGATGGTCTTGGGGTTTCTTTCTGCAAAGGTTGTGCCCGAGGAAGGCAAACTAGTAAAGAAGTGGAGAGAAAATGAAAACAGGCACTTAAGAAGCAGCTGAATTATTTTCAAATGTTTCTGGTTTTACGATAATTCTGAAAAGTAGCGGCTTCCTCTAAATTCTGCTGCTTTCTGTTTTTCTAGTGGTTCACTGCAGGTCGTAAGGAAATCTGTTAGGCACTGGATGACAGTGCCATGAGAAGAGGTGTGGGAATCATTACATTAATACTGATAAAGCTGCTAAATATGCTTAGGGAGATTTAGACATTTTCAGAAGCCTGAGAACACACAGAGTAAAGGATTGATTAGTAGGAAGTGCCCTGGCTATTCTTAATCATCTTGAATCTTGAGCTCATATTATGTTTTCCTGACTATAGGGAATGTTCTCTAATTCCAGTGTCTACTGTTGTACAGCCTTCCAGAATCAATTATACCCAGTGCAGGGCATAAGTACATTTTTTACTTTCCCCCTCCTTTTTTTTGAAGATTTCCAAATTTTACCCTTAAAGAGGAAAAATGCTTATTTTATTTGTAAAGGAAATTTGAAAGTCTTTTTTTTTCCCTGCAGAACCAATTTTCAAATGATTTTATAAAATAATACCACTCATTTTGAAAATCTCCATACAAATTATTTTTGCTGTATAGTCCCTCACTGCCTTCCTTGTGAGTAGAGAAAAACAGCTCTTTTTGATCTGTTGCAGAGAAGCTGATGAAACTGCATGTATCTGCAGTTAGGTAGAAGAACTCTCCCTAAAGTCCAAAAGGATTTGGGATGTAGTCAGCCAAGTCTTTCAGACTATTTTCCAACTTGATTTAGTCAATTCTTATGGTGCATTGCACCACTTTGTTGCGACTTGATGTCAAAAGTACTAAAAAAAGAAAGAGGGGGAAAGAACTCCTTTCCTTATTGGCATTCTAGGGAATTAAAGACCAGGAATGAGAACGCCACAGTGGCAGCTGACATGGATTGTTTATTTAATTCTTCCAATTTGTTCACCTTAATGAAACACCAAAAGATTTGAGTGAGCGGTAATTAACAAGAGAGAGCCTGTCTAATGAAACCGGTACAGGATGATATTTGTTTCAAGGATCGATAAAAGACTGTGAGCGAGGATCATACCAGCATCATTCAGGAAAACAAATCACCTTGTGCCAATCAATTGTCATGCTGCACATGCATGAATCTGTGTGAAGCATTTTAAATATTGCATCAGTAGAAAGAAGGGAAAGGAAAAGCTTGGTAAATTTGGAGGTATCTAGTACATAATTTGTTGGTCTGTCAGGTACTATAATTATAGTTGTAGCATTCTTCTTCTGTGCCTTCAATAGTCATTACTAAGCAATTCTAGTGACATAATCTAATTAAACAACGCTTCTCTTAGAGTGCACTGAGGCCATTGCATAGGGTGTCTTTGTATTCTATCACCGCTTGCATGTTTTCAGGAAAACAACATAGACTGCATTCCCAGAAAGAATGAAAACAGAGCAGCTGATAAAAAAGCTACTTCTCTGACAATCTTCTCGGCCCTCCAGAGACAGCAGTTGGATTCCCTGTTGCCACTAGTTGACTTAGCAATTAATAAGGCAGCAATTAACAGTGAGTTTCCAGATCTCGGTGCACAAGGCTTGATTTTATTTATGCGGTGGAGTTAACAGTCGACAATAACTGAATAAAAAGGGAACAGTGGTTGAAAAGTTGTGCCTCAAAATACAGAATCAGTTTGGTTATGAGAAGAACGGGGTTAGTGCTAAAGGAAGGTAAATACGTGCTACATGAGATTATTGAAAGTAATACTGAAGCTAATGCGATATTGCTTTGCTTCTAAAGAACATAAATTTGAAATCACATTCCTGAAAACAGAATTCAGAAAGTTTTTAACTGTATGGAAAGATGCAGATTAGCAGATGAATGTTTAGGAACTTCATTATACTGCTGCCTTTAATTTAGAGTGGGATTGATGAAGAGCAAATAAAGCAGGCTTCCATTGAACAATGGCTGAAGGTAAGTTAGAGAACCATAAAAAGGACAGAGGTGGTTTTTTTTTTAAAGAAGATACAGACGTATTATATATGTCTATATATATGTCTATTATATTATATTACAGACAAAATATTATGCTTAAACTTAGTCTTTGGGTTGAACAAAAGAATGGTCCCAGAGCCAAGGCGCTGCTGAAATGGAAATAACCAACTTAATGTAGATGTGTAGACTTGAGCTGCAGAGAGTAGTGTGGAGGCAAATTCTCAGTGAGATTCATTCAGGTGGCTGGAGGAGGTTCAGAAGCTTTACTTTTTTGCTGCTTCCAGATGCAGAGATGAATGACCATTTCATTGGAGCTCTTGGTACATTTCTAGGAATTTTGTTCTAGAGCATTTTTTTCTTTTTATTCTAATTGTAAAACAATTAGAAAATTGATGTCACAACTTTGTCTAATGTATACTTTGTTAGGTATTCAGACAAACTTATTTGGATAATGGGAATGCATTTTTAACACAAATTCAGAAATTTTAATGCTCATGTAAATCTAATGGGCCTCATGGAGTCCAGCTACAAGAATCATATTCAGTGATTGCATTTGTAACTGACTGGCAGCTGGAGCTGAGCTGTAGTTCTGAAACTTCTCAAACCTTATGAAGTGTCTAGTGGCTCTGTCTGGCTTTATTCCTGGGATGGCATAGACCCCCTGTTGAGAAAGTGTTTTTAGAAAGTGGAATTTGTGTGGAACATTCAACCACCAGTAGCCACAAACAGAGGGGAATGCAGCAGGGAGACAGCAATTATGCTTTTTGTCAAAGTATTGAAGACAAGAACATCCACAAGTGGCACAAGGTGGCAAGAATTATAGGCTCGAAACTGCAGCAGATTAACGAGAGGAAATTGTCCTTAGCTGTTACAAATAATGGTTTTACGTATCAGGATACTGCCCATCGAATTGTTGGAAGATACATGGGATAGCATAAGTGACTGAAGACTGCTTCAGTGATTACCTAGAAACGTTATTTCCTATTATTTCATCCATGTGTATGTATATTGATGGTGCATGTCTAAAAATATACGTGTGTATATATGTGATAACACAGATAGTTTCTGTCCTCGCAGCAAGTGAATGGGTTGTGGAAGGGTGAGAGATCAACGCGCTCAGTTTGCTTTGCTTCAGTTGTCCCCATTTCCTTTGTGCGACGGGGGAAGTAAAAGGGGATAAGGGAAAGACCTTACACAGGGAAACTGATTTACCATTCATTACATCCTTGGAACAGATTTCAGCTGTCACAGCAAAACAGTATATTTCCACAACCACCAATTTGGATGCAACAAAATTTTGCAAAGAATAAGAACTATTTGTGAATACATCAGAAATCTACATTTCGTTAATCAGAAAGAGATGCAAGACATCACAGTAGAGACAGTAAATAAATACAGTTATTTAGGATCCAACCTCAGCTCTTCCACACTATTTACTAGTTTTTGTGGCTTGTCAGTAAAATGTATTAGTTTTTGGGAGTTCTTATAATTCCCGAGTAAAACAATTAGGAAACTTCAATTGTACAAGGCATGACGGGTAAAAAGTGCCTTTTTTCTTTTTTTTTTTTTTCTCGCAGTAGCCAGAATGTGACTCATGAGAAAGAAGTGCTGCTGACAGGAAGAAAATTGAAATCTTTGAGGTGCAGTGCTGGCAAAGTTTCAGAAAAGTAGACAAAGGCTTAGGTTAGAAAAACAAACTGCAGGAACTTTTGTCCAAAATAGGTTACAGTAAATCTGTGTGTTTGATCATGACAGCCATTGGAATGATTGTAACCTTAAAGATATAATTATATGAAGGCCGTGCTGGAAGGTTATGCTGATAGAAGGCAACCACAGTCACGTGGATAGAAGATGTTCTGGGAGGCAGGATCCCAGTGCTCAAAGCTGTCAGTTGCTTGAGACAACTTCTGAAAAATTCTGTTGTATGTAGGCTATAAATTTTTTACTATTTTTTTGGCTGTTTTGCTGTCATCATGTTTATTTTAACATTATAAATCTGATAACATTGTTGTGTTACTTCTGGAAGAGCAATTGATCCTCCTCCACATTTTACAGATGTTACAGTTGTGAGGTTAACAGATGCTAAATTGCACAGATGTTAGCCAAGTGCTAGTCTGCTTTTAAAATTGTGATTTTGATTTAAAAAAACCAAACAATTTCTGATGAATACATCTCATGATAAAGCCTTGCAAAAAACATAGATTTTCTACATGCATGACCCTGCATGACTGATGGTGACCATTTCTTTATGGTCAGGGCCATCTTCTTTCTCACGGAGTTGGTTACAGTGATCTACCACAGTGCACCTCTCGTTTGGGTACAAACTCACTCTGCTTAAGGGAAATCCAAACCCAAGAGAACCCTACAATGTCTGATAAAATCCCATGTTGCTTTTCTGTTTCCATCAGGAGACTGCTCTGATTTTTGTGCAAGTCTTGGTCTGTCTATTAAAGTACCTTTTTTGATTCGTTACTGTTGTGTTGGTAAGTGCATGTCTCCTTTATCTGGTACTTTGCCTATTCTTGTTTTGATGTGTTTTCTGATGACTTCAATAACTTGTCTGTGAAATAATCAGCACGTGTTTAGACGATGACTAAGTACATTTTCAATATAGAGAACACCAAAACAGATGTGCAAAGGAGTGGTAAAATAACTCGGTGTTCAGGCTCTTGTTTTCTGGTTTCATGTCCAGTCATAATAAAAAATACAACTTTATGACTTATCAGTAGCAATGAGAACGTTGAATTTCAGGTATATTGTGTTTTAAATTGTATTTCACTTGTAAATTAGACTGGAATTCTGTGCGAGTTGTAAATATTCTATGTGAGAGCATGCACCAAAATTTGATGTTCTGCTGGGAAGGTCAAATTAGTAGTTCATGAGAGTTGAAATTGAGAAGATGCACTTTTGTATTTAAGAAAAACTGAGTATTTCTACTGCATGGTCATGAAATTCACCCAGATTTCACCTTATTTTCTAATATTCACTTCTTTCTTAATTTAATACTGTGTTCCTGCTAGGCTGTATTCGTTACCCTGAAACAGCATACATGAATCGAGCATCCCAACTGATTTCATCCCTAATGTGTGTCAGAATACTAATTATTATCTGAAATTAAGAAAAGCTACACATGAGCAGGTATGCATTGATGTACCATGTGAAAATGTAGAGGAAGCACGCTCACAGTCCTTGCACTTTGAGTTCTCCTTACGTGCTTCAGATAAGAACCGCGTTAAGAGCCGGTGTGAGTGTGTCTGAAAGTATTGCCATGTCCCATGCCTGAAAATTATCTCACCTTTTTTTGACACTTGTGGGTATGGCTGGATTTTTTTCCTGAAGAAATCGGGTACATAGGTAGCTGGGAAGTAGTATGTTTTCAGATACTGGAAGAACAAATTTTTGTCTTCTATTCCCTGTAGTATCTCTCTCTTTCATGTGCATCTGTCTGTTTTATCCTAAGAGTCTGTCCTTATTGTTGAGGACTTGTTATGCTTGACATTTCAACCACCTCTTGTCTACAATCTTATCGTTTATGCTGGTGAAATGTGTTCTTCACAACACTAGTGGTGTCTAAATACCCATGACATATTTAAAAGCAGTGTGAGGGGAAAAAATGACTTGTTTTTAGGTCATATCAGTATTCATTGCACTTGTAATTGTTGTTACAGTGGTAAAGAGGAAAGAAATGGGGAGCCTATTAAACAGATAAAATATCAAGTATCTGAATTGTGAAAATGATTTAGCGTCCAATCTAGTTCAATCTGTGCAGATGCTGCTGGAAAGGCTTAAGGCTATTTCATTGTATAATTTTTGCAAGTAGTTACTGTTACTTGTATTTATTTATTTAGAACAAGTTGGGTTCCTTCCATTTGAAGGATACAGGCGATTAAAAATGTGTTCTTTCTTTTCTTCTTTGTAAATACAAAAGAACAGATGTCAGCAAAACAATTGTATCACACAAAGGGGAGGATATGCCACTGTGACTGTCTCGTTTTCTCCCTAATACTTTGAAACGGTTACTCACTGTTGTATGGATTGGGTATATGACGGGCAGAGCGACATCTACTCGTTTAGAATAGGAAAATACGACTGGAAAGTCTCCAGGTGCTCGGTTTGATTTAAAACCATTTGTAGTTGTGTAAGAGACAAAATAAACCCGAAGGAAAGCTATAGACCTGTGATGTATTGCACTACAAGGACTGCATTAGAGCCCCTGTCTGGTAGTGTAAATAAAGACTTTTATATTTTCATTTATTGATGGCAATGCTAAGAAAGCTTTACATTGTCTAGTAGAAGTGGCTGAAAAATGATGTATGGAAAATCTATAGGAGACACTGAGGCATTTTAGAAAGCAGAGAACAATTAGCTGTATCATCAAAGACAAAAGCATTGTTATATACATGCTGCTTTGATTCTCAAAGAACCTATTGATATTTCCCCTTGTGTTGAGCTGCTAACAATGCCATCAGCAGAAAAGGAAGAATCTGTTCTCACTGGGGGAGGTGGTGCTCTATGGTCCATTTGTATTTCTTGAATGCTGATATTTGCTCGAAAGAGTGAGTCCAAGCCCTCTGCTATTGCTTTATACGATCCTTTTCTTTAGCTTCAGCATGATCAGACTGAGCTCCGGGTTGTGTGGAAAGGAGTACTGACGCGAGTGTGTCTGGGGATGAGGACACACTGAGGACTGGGAAACAAACTCAACCCAAGCCACAGCTCAGTCCCATTTTAACAAACGTATAACAAAATGGTACAGAGAAGACTGTGAAAAATTGCACATTCTATTAAGTCTATATTCATATTTCTTTTTATAGGTTTTTGTGTCACTGAATGTGTAGGAGTTATGCTATAGTATGGAATATCTTCAATATTCTAATAGAAATGAGTGATTAATGCTTCACAAAGCATTAAAATTCACTAGTCAGTTCATTAGCTTGTGATAATTAGCTCTTTTCAGCAGACCGTATATACATTGTCCTGCTTTTCTGTCTTCTCTCTAGAATAAGTGTATATGATATATACAGTGGTGAATGTACCCCTGAAGGCTTTTAACCATCAAAATACGAGTGCTTGAGTAGGCTGGAAGCCCGAGTTGTGCCGCTGTCATGATTCCTGAGGTTGTGAATCATTCCGTGTGGCTCAGATATCACTGTTAAAAGGAAAATGGATAGGAACAGAAAAAAAGCTATGGAAGAGATCACAGCTCGCATTAGTCAATCTAAAGTCGTCTTTGTAAAGCGTTGCCTTGCAATCAAAACCTGTTTTTACACACATAAATAACAAAGGAAAGAAAACAATGATCTTGATCTAAAAATTCACCAGGTATGTCTGCAGAGATGTTTGTAGTCATCTCTTATTTATAATCATTTGATGAAAGAAGGAAGTAGGATCAGGATCTAGAGTTTGTCACTTAGTCTTTGATCAGCACCTATATAGGAAACGTTACCTAGAGAGGAGAGATGTGCTCCCTGATCACCGAGTTGCCCTGTTTGTGTGTCCCGAGCGCACAAGTCATGGTGTGAAGGAGAGAGTGCGTTAGGATTTAACTGGAAACTTCACTACATGCAAAAAAAGCCAGCAGTGTGCCCTGGTTGCCAAGAAGGCCAATGGGATCCTGGGATGCATTAAGAGGAGTGTGGCCGGTAGGTCAAGGGAGGTTCTTCTTCCCCTCTACTATGCCGTAGTGAGGCCCTATCTGGAGTACTGTGTCCAGTTCTGGGCTCCGCAGTTCAAGAAAGATGAGGAGCTACTGGAGAGAGTCCAGCGGAGGGCTACAAGGATGATGAGGGGAC
>Ga0065711_1030295_pt1 | contig 32995 bp, 13 predicted proteins | sample Hoacrofraction12_FD_59098 | JGI IMG/M metagenome (GOLD analysis project Ga0065711, IMG submission 59098) | Hoatzin crop microbial communities from Cojedes, Venezuela - Epithelial fraction 12 v2 (version 2) | ecosystem: Host-associated > Birds > Digestive system > Esophagus > Crop | place...
TTTTCCTTTAAAAAAAAAAAAAAAAAAGGAAAAGGTTTGATGAATAAAAAAAAAAAAGGAGGATGGATATCTAACCTCTTGGTGCCAACTGCTGCAAAGCTCTTTCATTTGGCACTCAGGCAAATGCTGTAGGTTAATATGGCCATAGGGATATCCTAAAACCGTAGGAAAAAACCTACCACGCTACTTTTTTTTTCATCACTGTTTAAACATCTTATCTGTGTAAAATAATTACGTTATTTGGACTCTGTTTTTTTTGTTTGAAAATGCCACATACAACTTAGACTTTGGATTTAGAGGAGCCCTTTCCCTTAAGACACTGTACCATGTTTTTAATTTTTATTTACACAGTTTTTAAGCACTTGCTGCAAGTTTATAGGTATAAGTTTCATATCAATCACTATGGAGTAGTCATGAGTGATTGTGCTTTATTGGCTTGATGCCACACCTTGATTCTCTATCATGCTCCATCATGCTTCTTTTAATCTGAATATTTAGCACTCTTTCATGTCTTAATTACAGCAAATTGTGCACAGTTGGCACCATTTCTTGAAATTAATCCCAGAGTACTTTGTTTCTGTCAAGCACAGTCAAAGCCTTAGAGAATAATAGTAAATGTTATTGCAGATCTAAATTTAAATGACTGTCTATGTATTTAACTTAAGGCTTTAATTATTCGTGCTGTACTGTTTTTGGTTCAAATGTTAAACATTCTTTACTGAGAATGTAAAATTGTTTCAGACAGCTTGAAACCAGTGGTGTTAACATGACAAAAATTATTTGTATTAACATATTTTTTCAGGTGTGTAAAACTTAATAGACAGCATATAATATCCTGCCACAGTAATATGTTTCCATTTCTTTCTGTTTATTCAGTAAATAATAAAAAGATTCTAATTACTAGGAAGAGATTGTTAGGGGATTAATTCCTTTCTGTTGTTCTTTTTTGTTTAACAAAAAAAAACAAACAGAAATTTAACAATCAACACTTCTTCCTCATTAGTTGATTTCTAACCTGTCACAGACAGCCTATACCTTGTACATCTCTTTCTGAAACCCACTCAGAAACTTAGGGGGATGTTGATTTTTGTTATTTTCAGTATACTAGTAAAAATAGAAATTAAAATGGAAACAATTACAGTATTCCAAATGCTGTCATTGCTAACTGGAATTATGTATTTGTCAAAGTTCCCAAATAAGTACAAATTATTTCTGCACATTATCTAGTTCAGTGATTTAGATACTATGACACCAACAAAGCCCAAACCTTATCACCTTAATGGTTTGTTTTGTGCTGGCAGTATTCACAGAGCAAGGTGAAAAGAGTAAATAAAACTCCTAGGCCTACATAAATTTTTTCCCAAGAAAAAGTATGACAAGGTAGATTTCTGACATTGAAAATGAGTATAAATAAGATTTGCAGTTAAAACTGGCAAATACATTTATGAAAACATCTACAAACATAGCAGAAGTCATATTACTCTGTTCCTTTTTTTTTTTATCTGTATGCATTCCGACAGCGTTGCTATCACAAACTCTAACTTATCTTGAATTTAGAGACAAACGCCAGGGAAATATGTACTTACAAAATTTGTGATAAAGTGTGTTTTTCTCCAGAATTCCAAACAAATATATATGAAGCAGTGCATGCCCAGCTCCTTCACATTCTATTTTGCAATGTGATTTCTAAAGAGATAGTTTTTTTTGCTTGTTCTCATAGCAAGAGCACACCTGATCTTTATGACTGTAAAGTTTCCCGGCATCTCTAAGGTCTCTTTCAAGCTCTGTTATCTGCTGTTCTAGCTGAGCAAGTTCCACTTTGTGTTTCTGCTGGGAAGCTATTACATCCAGATGCAGTGACTGTAAGGTCTTGTCTAGTTTTTCAATTTCAAGAACCGATTTTTTTTTCCCCCTGTTGGTCAAGTATATTAGCAGTTTCAGCTTTTTGTTCCTGTATGGTCTGCTCACATTCTTTAACTCTGGAGGATTTTTCATTGTATTGATTTTTCAACATCACAAGCTCATGGTTTAAATTAGAAATTATTGTACATTATACCAGATGTCCTGATTCAGTTATCTATCATTTAAGAAACATAAATTATAGCTCCATTTCCAGATTTTAAATGCTGAACGTGTCGCTACTTGTGATTTGTATTTTATTTGCAGTGAACAGAAATATTTGAAAAGATATATTCAAATTATATGTAAAAGAAATCTCTCATTTGTAATCCTAAAAAGCAGAGTTATGTCTTCATTACCTGTTAAGACAAAATTATATAATTGTGCTATTATTCTAGCTCCAAAACATCTGTGTTAATATTTGATTAATTTTATCTAATTCTGGTTGAGTTAGTTAATTTCTGTGATTCTGCAATAAATTTACCTATCATTTCTAAAGACCAAAATGCATAAAACTTTATATGAGATGTCCACAACTGGATTGGTATCTGCCAAATCAGACTTAAGTTGAAATATGATATTATCTTTTTCAGAAATCTTTAAAAAGTACAGGATATATTCTGAAATGTATGATTCATAAGATAAACTGTGAACTAAATATGGTTAAAAATTACAATGCAGGCATCTAGTTTTTAAAAAAAAAAAACAAACCAGCAAACCTCCTTTTGAAGATAGATAATTTTGTCCTTGAAACTTTTAATTTTTAGACACAACGTTTGTAGTAGTATCTGGGAGTTCCTGTTTCTAAAGTCTTTTTTTTAACGCCTCTGTGATAAAGGCACCTCTTCTGTCAGCTAGTCAACTGTTTTCAAAAGTCTGGTTTTATTTGTGTTTCTTTTAATCCAAGTATTTGTGATTTCAGTTGTAAGGATGTCAATGTTATTCACTTTTAGTGGTTTGGTAGTCAACAACATGTCCAGTCAATATCATATAACAGCACAATACGTGAAAACTACTTACGTCAGAGAGAACAGAGTCTCTAAATAAGCACACATATAAGCATAGTTGTAGGCATTTCATTGTCATGTTTAACTTTGCTTCTCATCAAACTCTTTAGCTACTGTAAATGTAAATAAGATTTTGAATGTCCTAGCTGGGGAGCTCCTTAGATAAGAAATAGGGTTTTTTCCTCTAAATGTTCACTGACTAAGTATTTAGAAACATTGGTTTTATTTGTTCTTGCTTTTTTTTAATATTAGTATTACTTTTCTTTAAAATAAGTGTAAATATCCTGTTTCATTATTTATTAAACATAAAAGTAAAAATGTTAATCAAATATGTAAATTGTATACCTCTGCTAAAAGACTTGCCATTTTGCAACTTCATAGTTAAGACTGAGTTCCTGCTAAAGAGGATGACATTAAAGGAAACTCAGCCAGTCATTGTATTTAGCTATTCCAGATGGCTAATTTGTATGCAATTTTGAGAAGAAAACAAGTTTTAAGACAAGCAGAAATGACTCTCAGACTGTTTCCCTAAGTTCAATAATCGATTTTTTCGAGAAAGGATGGGCATCTTTACAATCTCTGCCTGTTCTACACAGAATAAAGAATTTCATCTAGTGTTTCTTCTGTTCTATATCTTCTCATCTAGCTGATGTTTATTATTTAAAAATACATTTAATTTAGAACTAAACATTTCACTTGCATGGAGAAGCCATACGTCACCTGATAGGCTGGTCCAGTATTCAGTAACGTGCTGTTAAAAGAAAACACCTTCTTTCTGACACAAATTTTTCTAACTTTCTTTCTTGACCTCATCACTGAAACACATTGTCTTCTGCTAGGTTAAGAGAACCCCTAGTATCATTAATTTTCTATTTCTGTAGTTGCTAGAAACTGTGTAAAAATAAACTCATATTTTTACAGAGATAAATGCACTCAGATTGTCTTCTGTCTCACTGTGAGTTAGCTTTCTGGCCTCACTTCTTCCCAATAGCTCTGCTGAAAACACCAACATTTGTTGTACTGCTCTTTGAAGTATCAGGCAATCGCTAAATAACAATATTGAAATAACAGCATCCTCTCTCTCTAAGTAAAAAGTAACATCACTGTAACTCTATTAAAAATTTCTGTAGTTATAGACCAAAAATCTTGCCAGCACTTTTTCCTAACGAAAGTACATACTAAGTTTATTATCCAGCATGATTCCTAAGTCCTTTTTACCATCATTTTCTAAAATTGTCCTCTTCACCCTGTAAGCATAATATTTTTTTGTGATCTCAGCCAAAACTCATAAAACGCTGCAGTCTGGGGAAAAAAAAAGCGGTTCAAACATATCCACCTTTCTGTAAGATTTGAATCAGTCAGCGAAAAATAATAAATTTGTCATCACTTCAGCATTTTTGTTTCATCCACACACTTTACCAGCAATAATTTTGTCTTCTTCCAGGCCACTGACAATGTACAAAACCAGATCCTTTTGCAACTTCGTTACAAATGCTCCATTAGGTTATATTCTCAAATATTGTATTTGATCTCTCAGCTCAGTGTTATCATATTTGACTCATCCCATATGAACTGTACATAGTCAAAAAAATGTCTCCTTGATGGGCTGAAAAGAATTTTCCTTGCTCTTCCTCACTGTAAGTCCTTTCTTATATACAGTGACGATTCACCTCCCCACCAAACTGCAGTGAGATTTTTCTGAATAAATCTGTTTGTCTGCTTACTACTTTCCTCACACTGATGCTTCCTTCGTGCTTACCTGAGGTGTGAAAAACATTGTTCCATGTGGATGGGCAACTAATTGGGACACAATTAATGCTGATGATCCTCGAATGTATTTCTGATTGCTTTTCAGTGATGATCTGACAAGGTGTCAGATGCCTGGCAAGATGTCAAGCGCCCTTCCTGACCAACAGCTCTTATCTGGAGGGTATTGGTAAACTTGATTTTGATACAAAACATAAAAAGTTAGGATTGTATATAGAAGATGATCCAGCTGAAAAACCTTCCCGCATTTTTTTTATCCCTCTGACAGTCCTAAGCAAACTCCTTTATCTGGTTCATCCTGTGGTTGCAGAAACAGCAGTATCTGAACAGCACATGGAAGAAGCTCAAGGAAAAAAATATGCAAGAGGTGAAGTCAGGTTCACCTAAGACGTAACTGCCACATGGATACTCAGAGAACCACAGCCCTATTCGGCTTCTCTTCAGATACAAACCAAATATGTTTTAACATTTGCAGCCACCTGCATCGTGATGGATCTTGTATTCCTTCTTAATTAAGAAAAGAATATCAGAGCTTGCTGGTTTTTACCCTAAGTTAATAAAATTTTCAGAATCCGGAGATTTTTTTTCTGTATATTTAACTTTATTCATCAGCTGCTTGCAGTCTCCTGTCTCTTGTCATCAATTTCCATGCTTTTCATCTCTAACCAAGGTGCCTTCTAAACAAATAAATCTGTCTTTTGTGATTCTAGGAGTGTGAATTTGGGACACATAGTAAAGTTTCCTCAAGCAATTCCTACTTACTATTTACAATACCAGTCAGCATATATCCCTGGAGAATCCAGTGACTAGATAGGAAATAGGAGGGAGGAAGTCAGAAAAAATAGCAGGGGGGAAAGCTGGAAACCAGGGGGTTTCTAAAATGATTGCAACAAGTACCTAATAAATAATTTTTGTGCTAAATGTGGTTTATGCTGTACACACAAGAAAAACCTAAAGGTAAAAAGATTCTGTAATATTTCAGTTTGTGATGTCATAGAAAAAAAGAAAGGAAACATAGGAAAATAAAAAGCTAAATGCTGTTAGGCATCTTCTGCAAGCAAAGTCAAGACAGTTATTATCTTGCTTGTCATTATGTGTTGTGTAGGAGCATCTGTGCTTACTATGGAGAATGTAAATCTGGTAAAAACTTAGCTTTCCATGCAATGTACTAAATAAAAAAAAAAATAGGAAAACTGAAGAAATATCAAAATAGAAAACTCATTTCCATCTGATGTGTACTGTGCTAGAATTGTACTATTTATTTAAATTCTCATCCTGCAGTTTATGTTGATGAATCAGGTTGAACTAGAAGTATGAAGTTTGTATACAAAAAATTTCAATTAGATAGGATTTTTTTGGAAGGGCTTCCACCTTCTAGCGGTTAATCTAAGGTTGTACCATGTGAAGTGTTTATATGAAACTCAGTAATAACGTTGTATTATCAGGAGCCTAATACTTATGAATTATTGCGTCAAAATAATGGTAACATTGGCAAATTATGCTCCAGGTAGGAATATTAGTTCTGCTGCACAAGATTTCTAACAAATTCTGGAAAATAACTTCTCATTTTTTTATTTTCAGAGTACTTAGTGAGGAGTTCCATCAAACAGGTTTTATCATAAATTTGGCACAGGGTCTTCTGTTAGGCATATGTTTTGAAGAGCTGCTGCAAAGATCTTGTTAAACATCTTGGTGTCCTTGTGGACACCAAGTTGAACATGTACCCTTGAAGCAAAGCAGGGGAGTTGTGTCCTCGGCTGAATTAGACAAAGGATTGACAGTGACACTTCGCTTTTACTCAAAGCTGGTGAGCCCACACTTAGACTACTATGTCCAGTTCCTGGCTGCCCAGTACAAGTGAGACATGGACATACTGGACAGTGACATTTTTGGTGATGTGTCTATAAATGAATGAAGGTATGCATCTACATTTTAAACAGTATTTTCATAGTACAGTTCAAGTGTTACAACACATATTTCTGTATTGACACAAATAGAACTGTATAAATAAAAGAAATATTTTAAAAATTCAGTGAAATTTAAATAATAAAATTTTACATATTTATTTTACAAACTTGGTGAGAAACACAAGCATTTTTAGGTCTGTGAATAATACTGAATAATCAATTAGTTCTGAAATATTCTGATATTCTCACATTCTAGTATTTGGTATATAAATAAATCAAAAGATGGCTGCAGATTTTAAAAAGAAACAACCTACCTTTAAACACCATTCTGGTTGGGTCATGGGCTACTGTGACTCCCACCTGTGCACAGAGGTGAAGATTTACAGAAATTGAACTTAAAAATTATTGTCATAAAGTGACCAGCTGCCTTTAAAAGAACCAGAGCTCAGTCTAGAAAAAGAATAGGTCTAACCCGGACCATTTGATAATTACTTTCCCAGTGTCAGCACGTACCAGCAAAATCTACATAGATATCTGCTGGCTGAGATGGTGAAGACTGGTAGCAGGCTGAGAAATTAAGGTGAAATATGCTTACAGTGTTATCTTCAAGTGTATTCAAGTGTACAGATCTTTTATCTGGAAGTATCTAACTATTCATTGACTAACGAGTTAGGGTTATGGTTAGGACTATGCTGAAGTTTCATTTTTGAGGAGTTCGACTTAAGTGAAAAAAATCTGATTCAGAAGAATAAAATTCTTATCTGCGGCAATTAATGAACATATTTTTCAATAGCTCTTTTCTCTGAAGGGTTTCCAAGGTCCTGTGAAGATTCCTAAATATCTCTATTTCTAGACAAAAAAAACACCTTTCTGATTCTGATACTCCTGATGTTTCTTATTCTTCAGAAAAAAAATCCAAGAAATGTTATATAAAAGAAAGTTGAAAACTTCATGCAAATTTTGATTTCGTCAAGGGAAACCTGAAGGAGAGGAACAACTGCAGTCAAATTTTCTTCTTTCAAAGGTGTAAAGTACTTCATTCACTCTCTTTCAAATATTCAAAGAGCCCAGAACCAAAAAAAGACAGTGCTAAAAAGCTTAGAAGACTTAACACAGGATCTAAATACTAGTGACATCTGAAATTTCTATTTTCTAATACCATTTGCATCGCATATAACAAAAATTTAAAAGCCCAGAAAACTCATAAGTAAGGTTCACAAAAATCAGGAGACCTGTTTCTTTTTGAAGAATTAGTGAGAAATATCAGCAGTGAGATAATTTCAAGTTCCCTCCTCAAAATCCAGTTATCAAATACTGGGATAGACTTCAGTACAAAATAGAGGAAGGCAAAGGCAGGCTTTTGGAAAGTACTTTTATTTACTTTCTGCAGTACTATATGGTACTAATCTCTGGGCAATAGTTATACTCCTTTACTGAACCTTGACTTCATTTTTGCAGAGTAGTGCAGCTTACCCTCAATGACTGCATAGTTTACTCTGTCTTCCCCACAATCTCTGCAAATGAACAACTGTTTAGGGCTCTGTCTTGCAACACGTACTTCAAACTCTCTTCAGGAGACCACTGAATCCAGATCTCCCATACTTTTGCAAAAGTTTAGTCACTAATATTTTACATAATGGAAGGCCCTCTTCTCCTTCCTTCTATCCTACATTAAACATATGACTGGTGAAACACCCAAGAGGATGGGCTATACACTCTTTTCTTAACATTTCCTATCTACAAGCTTAGACAACTTTATCTTTGATTTAGCCTGCTCCTTCCCCATTCTGAGGCACTTAGTTCCTCCTACAGTAGGTTAAGGGAAGTTGGACAGCTAGGACCAAGCTTCCACCTTGGAAGCTGGATTCCTGAGTGCTAGCTGTTGCCAACAGTCAGCATCATAATGGTAAGTCTCTACGGAACTAGTCCCTGTTTAGAAAAGTTTGCAACAGTTTGCTATAATCCTACACTGGAAATTTGAGAGACCTTCTGGAGGTACTAGTTCAAATGCGAATCCTGGCCATACCCTAAGGCAATACCTACACAATACCTAATACCTATGCCTGTACTAGACTCCCTCAGTCTATGTCCTTGCTTTCCATGGAAAACAAGTATGGCACAAGGAAGTCATTGTTAAATGCTGTTAAAATTAAGAACATGGTCTAAACCATCAGAAAACAAGGATCTAATTCCATGACTCATGTGGAAGTTAATTTAGAAGATCTTGTTATTTCATCACATTAACTAAGACAGTCCAACTGATGTCATCAGTATTCATACAGAAATTCATGCATGTAGCCTACTAACAAGTTTCTAAACCTTTCACTTATATGCCTTTGCTCTGACTTCCTGTCCACGTTCTACAGAAAAATCATGCATGACTGTGTGGCAAGTAAATAATGTTAAACTAAAAACATATATGGTCTCTTACAAATAGCATTACAGTGTCTTTATGACCAGACTACATAGAATTTTTTAATAATACATTTTCCTAGAACTAAGTGTTTGTGGGATGACCGATCACTATGTTTGTTTAGAAAATCAGGAAAAAGAATCCTGAATGTTTTGGTGTATAATATTTAGTGTATAATATAATATTATAATAAAATACATTAATAATCACTGTATAATATAATATTATAATAAAATACATTCCAAATTCTACCAATTAAATATCAAAATATATGCTCAGGTTTTAATGCAAAAAAAAGCATCTAGCCCGAAAATAAATTAATCACGGTTTGAGATGAACTCTTCTTGTTGCCAGCATTTGTTCTTTCTGAGAGTTATTTATTTATTTTAACATAGAGAGTTTAATGGCTAATTAAACGTTTTACTAGAGTATTCCACGTCTTGATTGCTCATATTCTTCCTCTGGACTCTGTAATTGTTTGTCTTGTCCTTGAATTGCACCTATGATAATCTGATATTTTGTTAGAAGTTATTGAAGGCAAAAGCTTTTGTTCAATAATCATCCATCTTTAAGCATTTCTTTAAAAATCCCAAAGTGCTTTCGTAAATATGTAATATCCAAGTTTAACTTTCTGAGAGTTTCCTCATATTGCACAATATACAGGAAAATAACCATACTGAAAGGAGCTTAATTTTCAGAACTGCAAGGTAAGGGAGCATGTATCAAGTAATAAAAAACTCATGTGGTGTTAATAAGCTAGTTTGGAGGGGAGGAATCTGATTGATAAACAGTTTACTATCAAGTGAAGGTAGGTGCTCTTTTAGGAACAAAAATTATTTTAGGACCTATTTCTCAGCAAAATTTGGTTCTTACTCTATGCCATGGTTTAACCCTAGCCAGAAACTAAGCACCACACAGCTGCTCACTCACTTCCCCCCTGGTGGGATGGAGGAGGGAATCAGAAGGGTAAAAGTGAGAAAACTTGTGGGTTGAGACAAAGACAGTGTAATAGGTAAAGCAAAAGCCATGCATGCAAGCAATGCAAAACAACGAATTAATTCACTACTTCCCATCAGCAGGCAGGTGTTCAGCCATCTCCAGGAAAGCAGGGCTGTAACACGCATAATGGTTACTTGGGAAGACAAACGTCATCACTCTGAACATCCCTCCTTCCTTCTTTTTCCCCCAGGGTTATATGCTGAGCGTGATTTTGTATGGTATCTTCAGTCTTTTGGGGTCAGCTGTCGCATCTGTCTCGTCTGTCCCCTCCCAACTTCTTGTGCACCCCCAGCCTACTCATTGGTGGTGTGAGAAGCAGAAAAGTCCTTGACTCTGTGTAAGCGCTGCTCAGCGGTAAATAAAGCATGCCTGTATTATCAACACTGTTTTCATCACAAATCCAAAACACAGTCCTGTACTAGCCACTAGGAAGAAAATCAACTCTACCCCAGTCAAAACCAGCACACCCTAGCATAATAGTGTTGTTCTAATTGTGCACAATTGTACTTTCATTTCAGTTAATTAAAAAAAAAAACCCAAAAAACCCATGCTTCTTGCTCAGTGCCCCTGCAAATCAAAACTTTGAAGGCAAGAGCAATGAGGGTACAAGGTAAGCAGTGCTGACAACATCTGTGAGGACTTCAGTTTAAGAAGTCATTCATCCTTCTTCATATGTGTCAATGTAAGTCCCATGCTAAGTGATTGTCCAGAAGTGTTGTATACGAACACTCGAACTGAGGAATATCAGTAGTAATAGTAAGCTAGAGAAGTTAGTACTGTTTTCTGAGTGTCTGTTCTGCTAAGTGTAATACAGTGAAGCAAATAAATATGAGAAGGCTTCTAAAACTACCAGCCTTTGAAAGGTATCTTCTGAGCTCTAACAGAGAGACACTCAGTAATCATGGAGTGTTTACCCCAGCAGGTAGCAGTGATGTCCAGCTGTGGTAGCTTGGCATAGGATTGGGGAACACGTATTTTCAACAGCATTGAAAAAGTTAAGAAAGTGCAGGATGCAAGATATCTTAATATGCCACTTACGGAAAGAATGATTTTTTTAAGAAATGTAGCTCTGGCACTATACTGAAACAGGCATGTCAAGATGATTTGTCAATATTTGTGTGCACCTGTACTGAATACTATTTTCTCTCCGTACAGAAGGTACCCTTAGAAATGATGGGTTTGTCTTCAAGAAACACATGTTTTCATAAGCAGTTGCAGATTTTCCTACAATCAGAAAGACTTTAGACAAGAAGGACATTTTTAAAGATCTTGGTGAATCACATGGTAGATCTCAAGTACACATGCTAAAAAAAAGTATCTCAGCTACAGATGCAGGATTCGGAATAGGGTCAATGAGTGTAAAACTACCCATCCTATGAATGACAGTTACTCATGAGTAACTCGTGGTCAGTTACTGGCCATCATCAGCAAAAAAGCAAACCAAACCAAATGGAATTAAAAAAAACACAAACACAGTACAGAAAATAGTTATTCAAAATGATTTTGAAGAGAGTATGTGTGAAAAATAGACAAATCCTCAGTATGGCACTCTTTTAAACTAGTGGTTATTATTGCTCCACAGTTTGTATAGAACAGGAACAAAATTAGCGTAACTGCTAGCATCTGTGGTAATTTGTACAATCCATTTTGGGTGCATGTAGAAACCTATTTCTGTCAAGACGATAAAAGAAAAATATTGTCACAATCCATGTTTATAGACTCTTTGGATTGTTGAACTATAAGATACAGAGGACAACATAAGACAAGATGAGCAGAATGGAAGTATGTTTATGAAATACTAAGAAAAAGGACAAGAAAAGAATTTTTAAGTCATAGTAAGTTGTTAGAACAAGGATACTTTCGACAGTTTGAGAACATAACCTGTGTTTCTTAAAGCTTATTACGTCAGATTGGTGTCATGTTTCATGAAGAAACAGGTGATTTCCCTTTGACACAGATTAATGAATTGGAATTTCATAACCAAGCTATAGGACTTTTCTAACAGAAAATATTATGGGTTAGCAGAATATTCAACAATATCACAGCATGTCAGGAAAAAGAGCGGAAGGTGTACCATGCCTAGGAGCAAATCTTCAGCTGATTTGCTGTACTACAGATACTGAGCTATGAAACTTTGAAAACCTGGCTTACTTTAATCATTATTTTTCAACCCTTCATGTTCACAAGCATTAAAGTTTATAAAAGATTTAATCAAATATTAATTTTTTTCTAATACTGATATTTTTCCAAACTACAGCTGGAAAGCTTATAATTTTTAGGATCAAATAAAAGCAGCCCCATGGAAAAATCTCACAACACTACAGAAGTTTTTATATTGGTCTATCTTCAATATAAATGTTTTATTTCAGGCAATCATTTACAGCGTGAAATAAAACTGTCCTACTAAACACATAAGTGCTAATTATTCCATGTCACAAGAACTAGTTGTATTTGAAATTTTAAAGACAATTTATTGCACTTACTTATCTGTGATATAAACAATGAAACAACCCGAGCACTTTTGAGTGAACACTATACTTCTGCTGTTTGTTCAGTAATTCCTAGTTTCCAGCTCATTGCAGGTGTTCTTTGTAGTTCAGGGAGGGGGGTGTCACAATGATCTTTTTAAAATTATTTTCTGGGCTTGAGGCCTTTTGGGTTTATATTTTGAATATTAAGTTCCTGTAACTTACGAAATTAATTTCAGATATCTTTATTCAGAACATGTATTTATTTTTGTAGGCCTAATGTTTTATTGTCCACTGTTCTGAAGAACACAACTGTAGTAGTCTTCATTAACAACCACATTTCCTACATTTGACGCTGGTCACATCCATGAAATCATGTCCTATATCTCCTGCATACTTATAGTTTGTTATTGCAAGCTTTCTCACACACATTTTCTTGTTTCTAGGGTTATTTAATTTTTTAAGATATAAAAAAGGAGTCTTGAAAAGTAAAACAATGTGCACCATGAAAGCCAACCTAGTGGCTTTCTATGGTGGTGTGACTAGAGCTACGGATGTGATCTATCTGGACTTCTGTACAGCTTTCGACAAAGTCCCTCACAACATCCTTCTCTGTACATTGGAAAGATATGGATTTGATGGGTGGATTGTTCAGTGGCTAAGGAATTGGTTGGAAGGTCGCAGCCAGAGGGTAGTGGTAAATAGCTTGATCTCCAAAGAGATGCCAGTAACAAGTGGTGTCCCTCAAGGGTCCGTACTGGGACTGGTGCTGTTTAACATTTTTATCAATGACTTAGCGACATTGAATGCACCCTCATCAAGTTTGCAGAAGACATCGAGTAGTGCGGTTGACATACCAGAAGGACAGGATGCCATCCAGAGGGACCTGGAGAAGCTCAAGAAGTGGGCTTGTGTGAACCTCATGAAGCGCAACAAGGCCAAGTGCAAGGTCCTCATCTGGGTCAGGGCAACCCTCGGATATCAATACAGGCTAGAGGATGAAGGGATTGAGAGCAGACCTGCCAAGAAGGACTTGGGGGTAGTGGTGGATGAAAAACTTAGCTTGACCTGAGCCACCAATTTGTGCTTGCAGCCCAGAAGGCCAGCCGTATCCTAGGCTGCATCAAGAGAAGTGTGGCCAGCAGGTCAAGGGAGGGGATTGTGCCCCTTTGTTCTCTTGAGACCTCACCTGGAGTCCTGTGTCCAGCTCTGGAGCCCTCAGCTCAAGAAGGACATGGACCTGTTGGAGTGGGTCCAGACGAGGGCCACAAAGATGATAAGAGGCTGGAGTACGTCTCCCATGAGGACAGGCTGCGAGAGTTGGGGCTGTTCATCCCAGAGAAAAGAAGGCTCTGGAGAGACCTTATTGCAGCCTTTCAGTACCTGAAGAGGGCTTATAAGAAAGGTGGGCACAGGCTTTTCAGCAGAACCTGCTGCAATGGGACAAGAGGTAATGGTTTTAAGCTAAAAGAGTGTATATTTAAACTGGATATAAGGAAGAAACTTTTTACCATGAGGGTGGTAAAACATTGGAACGGGTTGCCCAGAGAGGTAGTGGAGGCCCCATCCCTGGAAACATTCAAGGCCAGGTTGGACAGGGGTCTGAGCAACCTGGTCTAGTTGAAGATGTCGCTTCTCACTGCAGGGGGGTTGGGCTAGGTGACCTCTAAAAGTCCCTTCCAGCCCAAAGTATTCAGTGATTCTATGATTCTATTCTATGTCTGTTTGTGCTCTAGAAGTTCTTGCTGCAGGTTTGAATCTGTCATTAGTTTGCAGTCCTCTCTATGTGGGCAGCTATTAGTCTGGGGCATCCTTTATCGGGTAAAACACATAACAGGTGCACATGAATAGCTATGCCAAGTTTAGTTTCCTTAGTATATTTTCAAACTTTACTAGCCGGACACCTAAGTTGAACAGTTGTATTAATAAAAGTGTACAGAAGTTGCAAACCCTATCACATCCTAAAATATTTCCCTGCTCTTGAAGACATTACAGAAGGTGTCAAAACAATGGGCAAGGAATAACAACGATGTCATCAGCCATTTCCAGGTAAGGACACTGCAGCCATGAAATTGTTATTACCCACTTTTTAATGCATACCAGCATCAGTTTTCACATCAGCTTTCACTTCAAAATACCATTATGCTGCAAATACACACACTTGAACATTGAAATGGAATGAAAAATACATGACAAATTATAAATAAGTTCCCGGCTTAGAAGATTGTCAGCTGGGGGAGGGGAACACCCAGAATGGAAGCAGATATCTTAGCTATGAATCCCAGAATTCTTTCTGTGATAAATACAATTTTTGTGTGTACTTTTTTATAAGGAACAAAATGTCATATATTAAGACCAAATGAAAGAAAGTAAAGATATTTTTGCCAAATTCATGAAATATTGTTCATCTACAGAAGTTTTGGTGTCTTTCTGATTTTAAAACAAATCTTTATGATTTAAGAGTGTGTATCGCTGTGCTGCGGTAGAGGTAACTTTAAGGTATTAAAATAATATTTGTAATGCCCCAATGAAGTATATAATACCTATTCTGTATGAATCTCCTGTTCATGCTCCAGTTGCTACTTCACTTTCTCAGCTTGATTTAGTTGATCTTCCTGTTCATTGCATTTATCATGCTGCTCATGTATCTAACTCTAGAATTTTCCCCTTCTGGTTCAGTTTACTGACCTCAGTCTTTTAAAATATTCAACTATTAAAAAGGAAGACTTTTAATTAGTGAGGTCCATAGGAGCAATAATGCATGCTTTAGAGGTTTTTTTTTTGCTCTTAAATAGCTATTCACTGTGACTCTTAATTATTTTTTTAGGTAAAATAAATATCTAGCACCTGCAAGATGTTTCTATTTGAAAGTATTTAAATTCTTCATCCATTTCATTATGCAGGAAATTTTCTTATAAAAAGAAGCCTTTGTGTTAAGAATATATCTCTGCGGCTTCTATTTGCTTAAAATACAAAAACTTATTGCTAGAACACATTGAGTTGTTGTAGAAATTACAGCAAAATGTGTTTTACCTTTGGTGAAAAATTAGCTAGAAGTCTAGGCAGATTTTTCAAAAAATATCCTGGTGCCATGCAAGTGTTTTAATTAACATAAATAAGAGAAAGATAATAAACAAAAAGTGAAATAATCTTCTTCTAAATAGCAAATGGGTTAAAATACTCCATTGACCAAATTCACCGTAGAATGGCTACCTCTTTTTCTTCTCTTGTTTTCCTTGCATCAACAGACTGAGTGTGAATCTGCTTTACATTGAGGTCAGCAGCCAAATTCTAACTGATATGAGCTGATGTCAATATTGCACATGAAGAATTACAGTATACTGTGGTCATCAGGGAAAGACAGGGAAACAGAAAACAGCTTTCCTAAAGCATAGGACAGCTCAAATCCCTTTTTTTCTTTCATTTTACTGTACAGATTCAAATTTCAAGTCTAATAGCATTGAATTGTTCAGCTGACAAACTAAAAAACATGTCACCATAACAGAAATAGAATGGTGCTTAAGAGATTAGTGACATGTCTGGATAAAAGTTGAAAAATGGTGAAGATAAATTAAGACAGTTGGGTTATATATTCCAGGACAAAATACTTTCTATTCCTTTATTTCGTAGTAGACATCTAACTTCCCTCTTCCACTTCTTGGAAGACAGTGCTTCATATTAAGTACAACCTTCTTCTGCAGGATTTAATGGTAGTGGAATACAAATATTACCTTTTTTGCAATGTAATGATTGTTTCACCATATATACACAGCTAAATCAATCATTCCAAGACATCCAAAATTAAAAGACACATAACAGGCTTGATTACCTTATGAGAAAATTACATTCTTTCCACCACTAACCATATAATACTTCTAACTTCAGGTGTTTTTAGTAAACCAGCTGGACTGAGACAGCCTTTTTGCACTGTTCTGGTATTCCTATAGGTATATTATACTATCTCAGTAGAAAACAATAGAGACAGGATGTTTTTCCTTTTTGTCTGATGACCAAATTCTGAATAAGCTCTGGGAAGGCAGATTTTTACAGCTGACTGGGCAAAAATATCTCCAGTTGGGTGCTTTTTGATTACCCTTATATATATGCTGGAGAAGAATTTTCCTCTGAAGAAGGGATGAAAATTAAAATTAATTAGCCTAGTACCCAGCAAAACAGTAGGGGAAGTGTTTCCTCTCTTCTTCCTTAAAGAATATCAACTGGTAGCACATAATAATAATAAAAAAAAAAGAGATTGGAAAGGAAAAGCTTTCTGAACACTGCCTCAGCTGGCATTATTATGTTCCATAAAAAAGCACATGGTTGAAGCATCTCATTAACATTCATAACAGCCTTGGCCCAACCTATTGAGGAACGAAGCCACTGCAAGAGTCTGACTTCTTGGTATACATATACAGAAACTAAGAAAATAAATACATTCCAGAGAAACAAAATGTCCATCCAAGTTATGACAGTGCTGAGAGCAGAATCAGAAGATAATATCTGAGAAGTACAAATGATTCCCCCACAAGGAAAATCCTTTATTGTTTTCTTGCTTTCCATAGTTCCTCAAAGAATATATCCGTAACAGTGGGTCTTACCACATGTACTTGTGTACAGAAAAAAAGATAACAAATAGACAAAAAAATCTATAGAAAAAAGCAATTTGTATACTTTCTCTTTCAAAAAAGCATGAAAGGTTATTAAAAGAGAAGATCATGAGTTAATACAAACATACAGAAATGTACACAAAATCAAAAAGACAATGCTTATGAAAAGCACAGCAAAGATAACAAAATTAACACAAATTTAAATAGTAGGAAATTGATTATAAAGCTTCTGTGCTTACCCTCAGACTGTTTGACTTGATATTCTTTTGTCATAGTTTTTTATGCATTTCCCTAAGTATTAAAGCAGCAAACATACAAACAAAGAAACCGAGAAGTTTACTGACTCCTTTGAACAACATTAGCAGGACTGGAATCTTTAGAGCTAATGAAGCCTTTCAGCAAATGAAGCTTTTGAAAGAGCTTATGCTGCATGGTGGAAATTCTGGCCATATATGCCATGATCATCAAGGGTGTAAAACCTGGAGGAGCTAACTAGAGACTTCCTAGACTAACTGCATAATTCAGTTGAAGTGTTCTGCTCACAAACAATTTCAGCTCTTCCCAGGAATCCAGCATTGCACCAATTCTCCATGAAGTACTAGACTTAACCATTGCGAAATCTAGGATTTCATCAGGTAGCTCATTAAAAAGTCTAGAGGAGGCTAAACTCTTGCATTATGCATTAAAGCCGTTGTAATTTCCAGCATCACTTAGCATTACCTTTCCCATTCCACTAAGCAGACCATCAATTTTCCCCTTGATTTTTTGGCTACCAATTGTTTTGTTGTCTTACTTTTCATGTCCCCTTCCTAGCCATGTTGGATTTTCTTCACTGGCTTTTGTGATTTTGTCCTTGCTTTTTTGTATCCCAGATTTATTTAACTTTTTATTTATTCTGATGGGGATTTTTTCCTACTTTCTGTGTGTTCTCACCTTGTGCTTGAGATTTATGATGTGTAGATGATTTAGCCAAACTAGTCAGAACACATCAAACCAACCTAATCTCTTCCTGTGATGAGGGAAAATGGCTTGTGAATGGAAAAGAAAATATACCTTGCCTCTGATAAGGTTAATGACATTCTTTCCCACTACATGCCTCTGAGCGTTTGAGGGACTATCATCTAGAATCAAGCACAAAGAAGTACCATGAGAATACTGAAAGGTATGGAAGACCATCTACTCAAGGAACAAGTAGATAGACTGAGATTTCTTGTCCTGAGGAAGAATTCAGTGGCTAGGGAGATGACGGAGACTATAACAACAGAAAGCATTAAAAACAATGGGGGGGAAGGGTTGTTTCCCTAATAGAAAAAAACTGTGAATATCAAATAAACTATCAGGAGGCACAGTTTAAATCAAATTAAACGGAGATACTTCTCCCAACACATAAATAATCTGTGTCATTGCTAAAAATCTCTGAAGATACAAAATCAAACAGAAAGACTATGGAAAAAGACTTGTTTGGAGTTACTGTATTGAATAGTACCATCTCCGTCCCAAGAAAACACTGAGTTGCAAACTGCTGGAGGTTCAGTAATTATAGCAGTGAAGTATTTCAGTATATGTTTGCAGAATTCTTTTATTCCTCCCAGAAAAGGTTAGTACTGACAATTACTGTGGATAAGAAACTAGACCATACATATATTCGATATAGTAGGACAAATATTCTTTATACTGAGTTTACAAAACTACTTGGAAAATAGTGTTCAGGAAAATAGTTTTGCACTATTCGTTGTCAAATGGTATGACATGACAAGCAATGTTTCTGTAAGTATTTCTGCAATTGCAATAACTTCTCAAAGACATAAATAATAAATACATTTCCAAACATAATTTTTAGTAAGATTACAGTAATGAATTCTTTGCTTTAGAGTTCCTCTCTGTGTTTAATTATCTGCTATAAAATCTAAATGTTTCTATTCTTATTTCAACAACATCAAAGTTCAACTGTAAAAAGTCATTGCATTGTTGGCTTTTAAAGACTGCTGGTTACTACTAACCAGCAAGTTATTTCTGCAAGAACTTTTAGTACTGTGCCACTATATGTTCACAATAGTGTCACTTTTGATACTTCACTGTTTTCATGTATTTATTAACTTCCTGAGAAAAACCCTTTAGAACCAAACAACAAAAAAACTCACAACCCCCCAAAAAATTCCAAATTAGTATTTCCTTAGTTTTTAAATTTAAAAGATAATTTACACAATATTTTTAAAGAAAGACCTAGAAAAAGATTTTAGCTAAAATCATGCAAATTGTTCCTGCCTTTAGTACAGTACAGAAAAGAACCCAGCAGTTTTCACTTCCCATCCTACCAGTTCTCGAGTCTAAACATTGTACCACACAATGTTTGAGATGCATGAGAAATTTGATTTTCACAAAAAGTCTTCACAGAAGTATTACTTCAAATATCACTTTACAGAAATAGCTAAGGAAATTTATACCTTTTTGGCTCTCAACTAATACAATTTAAATAGCAGAATTTTACAAGCAGAGAAGTCAGAAATGACAGGGGTTGTTTCCTTCTTAGTCCTTACAATTAATTATTTTTGAGGAGAATCTCATCTGAGAGTTTGCCTACTTATAAACTTTTAAGAAGTCTTCTTGCGAAGCGTATTAAAAAGTAGAGCTCTTTTCTAACAATGGAAGGTTGTCTCAATAACATCTAAGAGAAAACATTCTAAAGAGTAGAAAATTTAGAAAATGTCTTAGTGATAAAAATATTTTTCCTGTTAATTTTTTATATCAACCTGAATCAGTAAAATGACTTATTTTTTAAAAAAAATGTATAAATGGGAATGCCACTACAATAAACTATGCATGATAAGGAGCGAAGTTGTATGCTGCATTTTACTTTGAGACTTGACTTAACATTTCTCTTGAGTGACAAAGGAGATGAAGTTGTCAGTGCTCCAATGCTCAACTGGTAGGTGGCAACTCAATAACTTGTGATTGTATGCTTAGATCCATAAACACATTTTGTTGGATTTCTATTATCTAGTGTGGATTAATTAAATTCCAAAAAATATCTACTTGCACATACTCATTTTAGATCAAATTTGCTTATACTGTGTATACTACATAAACTAACAGAGCACTGTGTGTGCATTTGACATGTGTCACTGGGAAAACTGATTAATTCAAATAAATTCAATTAAATCAGGATCAAAGTGGTTCATTGATTTATTAAAGATAAGTAATTAACCAGTGAACTACATTAGGATGAGTATCAGCAACACAAGAAATACACCACAATGCTACAAAATGTACAAATTCCTGAACACCCTTCCATGAGTTGGAAGTCAGGTGTCCCCATGCTGGCCATGGGCAAGGTGGAGGTGGCGACTGGGGGCAACCATAGTGGAGCCATGCTCCCCGGTCCAGGCAGAGACCCCATTGCTACTGGGACATCTCTGCCAGGGTGATGCCAGCCCTGTTGCTGCCCTGCTCCCCTTTTCCCACACACACTACAAATATCCGAGCTGCTCTCTTCTTATACTTCTTTTCAAGCTGACTCCTCTGTTTCAAAAGTCTCTGTAGATCCTTGTTTCCATTTAATCCATCTGATGGTCATCTTCCTCTTCAGCATTATCAGTCTGGGGTGAAAAGTTTGGGTGTCTGTGGCAGTACAGCCCCCTCTGACCCCCCACCCCTGGCAATTTCAATTTTGTATTCCATTCCTTTGATAAGTAATAGAGTGAACCTTGGCAACAAACTCTGTAAGATCACATTCGCTAAATTTTCAGTAAAATCTTTTCTTCAAAACCCTTGAGTGATTCTCACTCACACACCTTGTTACTCTTACTTTCCTGCTTTGTCAGCTGCTGCTATCCCAGCCATTTTGCCAAGGTTGGGCCACGCAGGCAGCCCCAACGGCATGCTGTGCCCCCCTAGATGATAATTTTCTTGAACAGCCCACCAGAAATAGATCGGTTTTCAGTTAAAGTTGGCAGAAATTGTTATGATTGTTATTTGCACATTGAGACTGTGAAGGTAACAGGTAGCAGAACTGAAAATTAGGACCAAAGCAAAATCTCTTCTGGCACTGGGACAAAAATGAGAATGGGAACAGTGAGTTGTACACAAAAAAATAAAAGGAGAAGAAAGGGGATGATTAGGAGTGACTGTTAAAGTATCTACCAATAAAATATCAGTAGTGTTTTTTAAAAATTATGACTACTGCGTAATGCTATTGTAATTGAGGGTGTTTTGTTAATCATCATAAGAGATAAAGATCACTTAATTTTTGAGCTGGAAACTGATGGTTACCTAAGAATCCATGATTGTTAAGCACTTACTTTCAATATGGTCAAAAATAAAAAGAATCATAAAAAATAATAAATATAATTAGTACTTCAAAGAGATGCACCTCTAAAAGCTAATGGATAATTACACTTTTTGAAAAATGAAAGGAAAAACTGAGGTGGAAAGGCATGGAATTAAGTGTACAGCCAGAGATTACCTAGCAGTCCACAATCACAAAACAGTAAAAAACTGGACATACTCCCTGTCTGTAATTGTAATGTGAATTACACTGTCAAGCAATATAAAAGAGCGGTAGTCCTTCAGGTTAGCCAGCAATGCCATTCCCAACACCAGATGCCTCAGGCAAAGATTAATGGGCTAAGGTGGAGAGCAGATACATTTATGCCTTATACGTTCCCTGGTGACTAGCTTTCTTGGTTCCCATAGCTAGATGACTCAGCAGCAAAGGGTTAGCTGACTCAAGAGCAGGACTAGTAGATTTCTATCCCCAGAGATGCATGCAAGCTGACTGCAGGTAAGATGACTAGAAGGGACTGCTGAAGTGAGAAAGGAGTAAATTCACTCTCCCTTATCAAGCGCTGAAGAAACTGAAGACCTAGACCCCTCTCAGGGAGATCGGGGAATGAGAGTGGCTCAAAAAGCACTGTAAGATGTTGCTCCTGCACTGTATGGGTCTTTGCTATGTATTTTAACAAGACTAAATATTTTTGGACATTATGCAAATTTATGCAGTGCTGTCTAGGATGGTGAGTGGACAGTCTGTATGAGAATGAAATGTTGAGAAAGACCAATGAAGTCCACAATAGATGCCGAGCCACAGGCAGGTCAGAAGTGGTAGAAGAGGAACTACAATCCAGGCAGGAACATGGACTACAGCCTTAACTCCAAATCATCATCCACAAGCCTGTAGCCTTTCCCCATGACAGCCCCCCGAAAAAGGAACTGTGAAGTGTATACAGTACAGCTTGGAAGACTGTAGCTTTTCTGAGGTTTTCCAAGCATCTGTGAAAGAATTAGGAGCCAAACGGAAGTAAGCAATCTAATTTTTAATAATAAGCAGTTGAAGAGAAGGCACAAAACATAATATGAATGACAGATCACTAGGAGGCTTGCCAGTGTGTGAGCTAGAACAATTTAGGCTGGAAAAGATCCTTAAGGTCATGGAGTCCTGCCATCAACCTAACACTAACAAGTCACCAGACTTGTTATCTTGGCAAATCTACACACAAATCTTCACACACACAAAAATTCACCAGGGAAATCTATTATACACTATTTGGCCGACCCTAGAGAAAAATAAGTGACCTGTAGTTTGGTCAGATACTTGCCAGGACTCTGGCAATGTTTGACCTCTAACTAATGTAGTTCTATGAAAGGAAGGAAATGCTTTTGGACGCAGGGCACCAGGCCTCTTAATGCTTTGCTCAAACTGGCTTAAAACAAACCAGAGGTTTACAGTATGCCCTTAGTGTTAGACAAAGGGTGTTACATTTGTTTGTGTAGCGTATACACGGGGGTTATTTTTTAAATATATCCTATGTATAACAGAAATCAAACTGGAGCCTACTATTTAATTCAATATCATATATCTACATCTTTCTTATCCCTGTGTTCAATCCAATCCATCCAGAATGGTCTAATAGAAAAGTGAAACGACAAGCAATGTTAAGTAGTTAATATCAACCATTTTTGTACCTCTACTTTGTTAAAAAAAGGTCTTTAATACTATTTTTAATGTCTTCAAATCAGTGTAAGGTATGCAGTATTGTATTCTTCATTCATAAAAAGAAGTTTAGTATGGTGATAAATATTTAGCAGACAGTAGAAAACCACCTTTCAAAATGGCAAAAATGCTGGTGTATTGTAGCTATGAGAAACAGAAATTCCCATTTGGTACTCGGTTCTGAATTAAGAGAGCATCAGAAGATGGAAATCATTGCTTCTCATAGATACCACTCTCTCAAGATGACATTAGTCGCAACTCTTCCAGCTTCTGCAATCATACATAAGACTGACAGGGACATAAAAAAATGCTCTCCAGGGTCAGACCATCAAGACCAGTATTCTGTCTCCAACAGTGATAATAGAAGAAGCTATATAGGGAGAATGCATGAGACTGGACACTTTCTGCGGTCCATCTCCTTCACCAGCATTCACAATTACCATGTTAGAGGTGTAAGAGGGTACATGTCTGCTCAGTGCTTTTAGTATCTATTTATGGACCTGTTGTCCATGTATTCGTCTTCATCCCTTTTTGAACTGACTGATATTCTCTGCCTCTACACAATCCCATGGCTGCAAATCCCATAAATTGACTATCCACTTCAGGTATTTTAAACTGGCCACCTGCTAGTTTCATTGAGTAGTTTCTACCTGTACTACAGGATTTAATGAATAACAGTTCTGCATTCAGTTTATTCACTGCTTCTACAATTGTGCAAATCTCGGTTATAAATCATCACCCTCCAGTCTTCCCTCCAAACTGAAGAGCCAAGCCTTGTTAGTCTCTCTCCATAAGGTAGATGCTCATTCCCCTTAATCACATTAGTTGCCCTTACATGTACTTTCTCTAATTCCAGAATATTTTTCTTGAAACACTGAGACCAGAACTGTACACAGTACTGTCTGACCTGCAGCACGAAAAGGGTTTTTTTTGACAAAGTTTCCAGCAAAGGAAAGAAAATCAGGAAATTGTTAAAAATAAAAACATTTTTCAGTACATAAAAACATTTTAAAAATGCTTTACTGTCATTCTTCCCTCCATCTTCAGAAACATTTCAAAAACGTACTTAAAATCCCAGATCTTGTTTATTCACATATTATACAGAGATGGGTTCATGTTAATATTTTTGACTTGCAGCGTTCGTTTACCCTACTGAAATTAACACATCCCACTCCAGAATGCCTGATGTGATGTTATAAGAAGTTGATTTTTCTTTCCTCATACACCACTCCCAAAATATGAAGACAGAGGTTTAATACTCTTTTTTGCTAATGAACTTTCATTCAGGTGCCCCTGTAAAAATGCTGTCAGTTAGTTTAGAAAAAATGGAATCTCCTGTTGGAGCCATCTCCACGCTCCACATTATATAATGTACCACTGAGACAAAGAGTAAAGCCACCAGTTTAGATCCATTAAATCAAACTTAGGTTTCACAACCCTGAGGACTGTTCAGCCACTGGACTACAGGGTAAAAGAAGAAACTACACCTCCAACAAGTTATATACCAAATATTGAAGAATGGAAAGTATTTGGTGAATTCAAACCAGCTCCATTGATAGCTGTGAGTCACATTTTTTGGCAACTGAATTATTTGTTAATACCTCACTCAGCTCTAATGATTCCCCTCTAGAAGGTTATACTGCTGTAAAAAACATGGTGAAATGTCTATCTTTAGTTATCTTCCAAGCCAAACTAAAAAATTTACGATGAACTGAACTTTAGAAATGTTCCATCTACATGCAGAGGGAAAGGAATGCCAGACCAATTGATTTCTTGGCTGCTTAGAGGGAGAAAGAGACAGGCTGAGGCAAAAGAAATGAAAAAAAATGCAGAAGGAAGGAGGCTGGGATGGAGAGAACAGAAAGATCTTTAGCACACTGCCTTATAAAACCTGAAACACAGTCCAAGATTCGCTAGCATGCTCCACATCCTTTCTGACTTAAGAACTAATTGTGAAATCTAGGGGTGAAGTGGTCATATACCCTTATATCGTAGGGCCAAGTACCACTATACTGGTCGATCCATATAATGTGCCAAAATTCACTATTTATATTATTCTAAAGCTTCATTTGCTGAAAGGCTTCATGAGCTCTAAAGATTCCAGTCCTGCTAATGTTGTTCAAAGGAGTCAGTAAGCTTCTCGGTTTCTTTGTTCGTATGTTTGCTGCTTTAATACTTAGGGAAATGCATAAAAAGCTATGACAAAAGAATATCAAGTCAAACAGTCTGAGGGTAAGCAATGCAGCAGCTAGACTTGGCTGTGTGTTATGGTTTGGCTGCGGCCGGCAACAAAAGTGCCATGCAGTCGCCCCTCCCCCCACCGGGGTGCGGAGGAGAATGGAAAGAAGCAGGCAGAAACTGGTGGGTCGGGATAAGGGCAGTTTAACAGGACAGCAAACAAAGGGAACAGGAACAACAACGATACAGATAAGGGGAAAACACAACACAAACCGCACGACCCAGAGAGCAGCTCTCCCAGACCGGACCGCCTCTGCTAGCTCCCAAGCCGCGAGTGAGTTCCTGCAGCCCAGCTCCCCCCCACCGGAACTCAGCATGGCAGCACATGGTATGGAATACCCTGCTCTGTTTGGCCAGGTTGGGTCAGCCCGCCCGGCTGTGCCCCTTTCCTGGAGTCCAGTGAAAATTAACCCTGTCCTGCCCAAACCCAGGACACTGCAATGTTAATCTGCCTGTACAGGTATTTTTACAGTCTCTGAGTACATGATGAACTTGCTCACAGGACCTTTGTCTGCCTCTTCCATGAGCAGTATTGAACCTTTGCACTGACTCAGTCCTTTTGAATGTATGACTCCTTCCAGCATCTTACATTAAATGAAATTATAAACTATAAAAGAACTCTGATCTGCATGTATTTAAACCCCATTTGAGAGAAAAATTCTTAGGTTGCTATATGTTTTTAACATTTTAAAGAACAATTATAAACTTTTGGAGGATTGTACTGATATATTCTTGGGACAAAATGTTAAAATTTCTGCTACGTATTACTAAAATACCTAATTCAGAGGCAGATACAGCTTCAGTCTACATAGAAGGCTAAAATAGTCAGTGATACAACTGTACCATGTGATGTTGCAACATGTGATCCTACTAATTAAAACTTTTCTGTTTTCATCCTAGTAAATTTTATTAGCATAAGGGTATGACATCTCGTTTTCATTAAGCTCTTAGGTGATCACACTGTAACAGAAAAACACTGCATTAAAAATAGCATATGGAAATGTAAGCCATGTAAAATAAAATTTAGAATTCTGAAAGTATTTGAAACAGCTAATTCAAATAAATAACTGTTTCTATAATATGATTAGCATCAACTAGTACTTTTCAGATTTATAACTTTCCTTGTGATATTCAATTTACTTGCAGGAAGATCAGAGAAAAGTCATATTTTTGAGAAAAAGAGTGAAATTTTTTATTGAAGTTGTAACTTTACTTTTGATACTTAATATTAGAATATCACTTCTACAGTGATTCAGATCACTGGTAAAGCTGAGTGAATAGAACAGAAATATCTGCTGGAAAACATGGTGAAGTTTTATCATAGAAAGAAAGGCTAGAATAAGCTAAGAAACTGAGGGAACACTTAAAAAGCATCAATGAAAGAAATACTAAAGAGGAAGGATTTTTTTTCTTCCTTCTAATGGGCAATGTAAAACATAAAATATATTCCAAATTTGTTTTTTCAGGGACAAATAGTAGTACTTTGTAACATGAAAATTGAGTCTTCCATTTAACCCTTTCATAGTATTTCCATAATTGATAATAATATTACTTATTTAGTATTTGATTCTGCAAGGTGCTAAGCACTATGATCATCAGAGTACTTACATACATAGGTAATTTTAAGCAACTGAGTAGCCCACACAAAACCATCATCATGGTCTTCATAAGCCTATGATGAATCACATTACTGAATCCAGACAAGGATATTCAGAACATTGTACAATCAAGTTAAGGGTTTTACATGAAGTGAAAAGGCAATGAAGACACCTGAAGAGTTTATAACTATCACTTTAAGGAATATTAATGTTTTTATTCTAAACATTCCCCATGAATGTCTGCGAGCACATTTTCTTCAATATATCTTCATCTTCTTTTACTAATTCTTTTGTTGCTTTAGTACTGTTATATATCTGACTTGCTCTATTTTTATAGACTCATAAAGAAAAGCAGTTGGGTCTTGTGAGAGTGGGGGGAGAGAAGGGGGAGAAGAAGAGGAGAGGGGATGATGGTGATAAAATGTAATTCCTCTGAACACCTGCTGAGTTTAATTGCACTACAGCTGGTGCTGATTGTAAGTGGGTAAGGGAGGAGTAAGGGGGGGTGACTGACTGATTGGCTGTCGTTACATCCAGTTTTATTGTCTTTTTTTTTTTTTTCTCCTTTCAGTATTATTCCTTCAAGTTAAAAGAGACTCTGAGTCTAAGGGATTAGGGACCTAAACCAAAGAGGAATCTTATGATCTGTGAGCAGAATAAGATGTGGTGTTTCCTGGATGAAGACATCTAAAGAGAGCATATGTGAACCTCAAGAGCAAGACTGATGATCCCAACAGACAAATTGCCACAGTATGCAGCATTCACTAGAATGAAAGGTTTATAGGTGAGATATTTAAAGAGGTCACCACGCCCAGAGCATGTGGGTCTGCAATGAAATAGAAGACAGTGCTTGAGATGAAGGAGTTGTGGTCATTCAAAGGGGATGGCAAACCATGCAGAGAGATTTTCAAGCAGGTTCTCATTCTGCAAGAACTTAAAGATTACAAAGTATGGTGGGTTTAAAAAGTATAGCATCAAGGCGCTGTGCAACAAACCCTTGTTCACAAAATTGATAGAAATGGGCACTGAAAAATGGACTGCTGTAATCTGATAATTGCTGGGGACAAGCTGCTTTAATATAGGAAAAATATGATGCACATAGTTGTGATTTGAAGACTTTATTTTAGAATACGTCAAAAGAGGTGACAGAACATTACCTTGGAAAACAAAAGAAAACAAACTCCAAAACAACCTACATGCCCAAATTTTGAGTTAGTTTGTAAGTGGCTGCAAAGGTAAAAATGAGATCTAAAGTAGCAGGAAAACAGATTGACTGGTGTACTTCAGGACTTTGTAGAATTTTTACAGAATGTAAATGTTAATAGTGGTTTTAAGTAACCTTTGTAAAAGCTTAGGGAGTTACCATTCAGTGACAAGAGATGTAGGAAGGAGAATGTTCTTTAAATTTGGAACATGAAAATATAGAATTTTTCATTTTCAGAACTACAGTAGGTAAAGTATTAGTTAAGTAAATCAGTTCAATTTTTGTAAATTAAATTACTTCATATATATTTTTGACTACCTAAACAACAAACTGGCTGTGTTTAAAATAAATCCTTTTCAGGAAATGTTTACCCAAATACAAATGCAGTAGATGATTTAAGTGTGTATTAAGTGGAATACAGGCTTAATTATAAGTGGCTATGAAATAAAGTCAGTAAGAACATTCAAGCTGGGAGGATACAAATGTTTGTGGTACATCACAGTAAGAAAGCACAGTGACATATAATACTGCTAACTAATGACAGAACATCAAAGGACACAGGAGAAAGATGGGGTAATGTCTGCCTGGGTTAAAGAGCCACAAATAATGCCTACAATCCCTGACAAAATGTGACCTAGAGCTGGCTTTCTCACCACTGGAAAAATTTACACACAGAAGAGGGAGACCTTTACTTCCCATTGAGCAGCCAGAAAAGACAGAGAGGAAGGAACAACTTGGCTGTTACATATTGCTCTCCAAAATTCATCCTACCTGGTAGTTCAATATCTAGCTGACCTTCATGACAATGTCAGTGTCTCTCCATACATCATCAAGTATCCGACCGTATTTTTAGCATGTTAAGATCTCATTGGTGTTACTGAAGCCTTTGCAGTCCGAGTGCTTCCTTTCTGATTTGCCTCACAAAAGTTTTCAGAAATTAGTTCATTCACCAACATGAATTCTCTCACAAATTACTTTATATAGAATGGGATGTCGGGAACTTAACTCTAGTTTCACATACATGTATATGTAAAGCCACATAATACTGTTAATTGAAAAGCTAACACAGTGTATGGCTGACCCCATCATTGTGTTTATTGCTTTGGTGTTCATGTTCTGATTACAGCATAGATAAGTGACATATGAAATGCAAAACTTTCTTATGAAGTAATGCTAATTGTGTTTCTAATTTTAAAATTGTTTCTATTCTTAATTAATAGATTAACACTATTGAACAATTTCTAACTTAAAATTCATGAAGGTTACCATCGCAAATATTACTTACCTGCTCTGCTCTGATAAAAAAAATTAGATTAATTAGTCTTTAATTAATTTAGTTTCTTTCTTAAAGTGTAAGATTTTTGTTCAGGTCTTTATTTTAAATGTTTCAGGTACTGCCACATATTTTTATTTTGCATTCTATAATTTCTTAACCTAACGATTGACTGATTACTTTCTTTCTCCATTCCATATAACAGCGGAGAACAGTCAGAATTTTAATATACATAATAGCAAATGAAAATTATTTGTTTCTTGTGTATTTTCATTTCTCAGGTTGTCAGTGTGGGATGAATGTAGACTGTTAAACAAAATGTTCAAATTTTTTTATCCAATTATATTACTTTCAGTAATGTGAGCTTCTTGTTCAGACTCTTAACATAGTTTCTGTTTACTTTTTTTCTTTCTGTGTTCAGTATTATAATAGGCCCTTTAGGCATTGCTCTCCACTAAATCTCATTTTCAAGAGACATTAAATCTTAGCACCACTAGTCCATAACACAAAGGAAAACTTTACTCTTTTCATAACATATCGCTTTTTCATGCTCGCTCATTGCAAAAAATAACTCAGTACAGCAAAACTTACTGAGCGGCAATATTTCAAGGAAGGCCTGAGAAATCCTTTTCTAATATTTACAAAAATTCTCCTGGGAACTCGATATCTATCCTAATTCTTAAAAAAAATGAACAAAAATAAAGGTTTCATGTCTGTTTGTTTTTGCTGCACTTTAGCAAAACAGTCTTAAGTATTTGGCAAAGAGCATCCCATTGCAAGTTCAGGAGACTTATACGAGTGTTTTATAAACCTTGATGGACAGAGACTGCACAATTTTTCTGGGCAAGATGCTTCACTACTGAACTATTATAGATTCATAGAGTCACAGAATCATAAAATGGTTTGGGTTGGAAGGGACCTTATAGAACATCCATTTCCACCCCCGCCCCCGCCAGGGCCAAGGACATCTTTCACTAGATCAGGTTGCTCAAAGATTCATCCAATCTGACCTTGAATACCTCCAGGGAGGGGGCAACCACAACTTCTCTGAGCAACTTGTTCCAGTGTCCCACTACACTTATCGTAAAGAATTTCTTCCGTATATCTAATCTAAACACACACTCTTTTAGTACAAAACTGTTACCTGTTGTCCTATTGCTACAAGCCCTGGTAAAAAGACTCTCACCATCTTATAAGCCCCCTTCAAGTATTGAAAGGCCACAATAAGGTCTCCCCAGAGCCTTCTCTTCTCTAAGCTAAACAACCTCAAGGTTGTTGAGGTGTGCACAGGACCTCTGGACACCCCAGGAGAGGTATGCCACCCTCTGAACATTTTCATGGCCCTCCTCTAGACATGCTTTGAGAGATCCATCTCATTCTTGTACTGGTGACCTCACAACTGGATGCAGCACTCCAGTCAGGGTCTCAGAAAAGCAGAGCAGAGGGGAAGTATAGTCTCCTTGCACCTGCTGGCCACACTTCTTTGTGTGCAGCCCAGGGTACGATGGGCTTTGTGGACTGCAAGAGTACATTGCCAGCTCATGTACAGCTTTTCATCCACCAGTATCCCCAAGTGGTTTTCTACAGGGCTGCTCTCAACCAGTTAATGTCCCAGGTTGTACTGACACTCAAGCAGATCGACTTTCCCACCCAGCATGGTGTCATCTGCAAACTTACTGAGGGAGCACTCAATCCCCTCATCCAGACCATTGATAAAGATGTTAAACAAGACCGGACCCAAATCTGAGCCCTGGGGATAAGCACTCATGACTGGCCACCAGCTAGATTTAACTCCATTCACTACCACTCTTTGTGCTCGGCCATTCAGCCAGTTCTCTATCCAATGAAGAGTACACCCATCCAAACCATGGGCAGCTAGTTTCTCCAGGAGGATACTGTGGGGAACAGTGTCAAAGGCCTGACTAAAATCCAGGTAGACAACATCCACAGCCTTTCCCTCATCCACTAGGTGGGTCACCTGGTCATAGAAGGAAATCAGGTTGGTCAAGCAGCACCTGCCTTTCATGAACCCATGGTGGCTGGGCCTAATCCCCTGGTTGTCCTTTGCATGCCTGGTGACTGCTCTCAGGATGAATTGCTCCATAATCTTGGCTGGCACCAAGGTCAGGCTGACAGGCCTGTAGTTTCCAGGATCCTCCTTTCGGTCCTTCTTGTAGATGGGTGTTACATTGGCAATCCTCCAGTCATCTGGGACCTCCTCTGTTAGCCAGGACTGCTGACAGATGATGGAGAGTGTCTTGGCCAGCTCCTCCACTATCTCCCTCAGCACTCTCAGGTGAATCCTGTTGGCATGGGTTACGGATAAGTTGTAAAGATGTCACCCCAGTATGAGTATAGATCGTTCATTTATTAGTCAGCAAAACAAGGTTTATATAGCAAAGCAATTACAGCATCTGATTGGTTAGACCCCCAATCCACATATAGGCAAAACTACTGCAACTCGTTGTAATTGGTGCAGGGCTGCATCTTGATGTGGAAGCAGTGCTGTGGCAGGAAACAACAGCGTGGCAGGAAGGAAGTGACAGTGCGGCAGGAAACGGTGATGTGACAGTCCCCCTGCTCCAGTGTCCCAAGCTCATCGCTCTACCTTCCCAACCGGGTTCTGTGTCCTCCGCTCCCAAGGCTCACCTCCGGATCGGAACCTGGGTTTCTCAACGGCACCAAGCTATGTCCCCTCTCATCCAGCCAGGATTCCACAATTCCCCCTTCTTGTTTTTGAGCAAGCCAGGTATGCTTCGTCATCTTGGAGAGAGCATTTTTAAGACAGATAAAGCAAATACATATTATAATTCCAACAGCAAGTAACACGATACATATGCGCAAAATTTCTATAATTAAACTGTTAAGCCAAGCGGGCAGATTACCAAAGAGCGAGGTGAGCAATTCATCAAAAAATGCCTGGTTTTGTTGTATTTGATTGGCGTGCTGTTCGAGCCATTGTAATTGCTTGTGGATGGACTTACTATGATCGGACAAGTTCATACAGCACATGCCTTCGAAATCCTCACAACCATGTCCCTGGGCCAGCAGTAAAAAATTAATTGCGGCTCTATTTTGCAATACCGCATGTCGTAGACTACTCTGATCTTCTAGCAGGGATTGCAAAACTTTTGTGGTAACACTGGCTTGCTTCTCTGCCCAGCATGTCATTTTCCTTAGCTGATTTAACCCTGCGACGGTGGCGGCACCGGGCACCAGTAATGCCATAAACACTCGCTCGGTGGTACTTGGGAGAGCGATTCGATCATTGCAGAAAGGAGGAAGACCCGTAACACCTCATTTGGGACAAGTTGTTACCTTCTTCCACCACTGTCGATCTGGAATCACAGAATCACAGAATAGCAGGGGTTGGAAGGGACCTCTGTGGGTCGTCTAGTCCAACCCTCCTGCCGAAGCAGGGTCACCTACAGCACGCTGCACAGGACCTTGTCCAGGCGGGTCTTGAATATTTCCAGAGAAGGAGACTCCACAAACTCCCTGGGCAGCCTGTTCCAGTGCTCCGTCACCCTCAGAGGGAAGAAGTTCTTCCTCATGTTCAGACGGAACTTCCTGTGCTTCAGTTTGTGCCCATTGCCCCTTGTCCTGTCACTGAACACTACTGAAAA
>Ga0065711_1030296_pt1 | contig 32994 bp, 7 predicted proteins | sample Hoacrofraction12_FD_59098 | JGI IMG/M metagenome (GOLD analysis project Ga0065711, IMG submission 59098) | Hoatzin crop microbial communities from Cojedes, Venezuela - Epithelial fraction 12 v2 (version 2) | ecosystem: Host-associated > Birds > Digestive system > Esophagus > Crop | place...
CCCCCCCCCCAAAAAAAAAGCAAAACCCAAACACACCCTAATTAAAAGCATTCAATTCTTTGACTTAGCATACACAAACGCTTGTAATCAAATATGAACATTCACTAACCTTACACTTACAGTCAATTTTTTTGTCATGCAATTAAAATCAAAGGAGATTTAACAACACAAAAGCAGAATTATCCACCCCAACCCCTGGAAAAGTTTAATTAACATTAGATTTTCTTTTGCTCAGAAGACGTTTGTGTTCCATTCATAATACAAACATCGGTATTCACTGTATTCTGGCTCTGAATGCACTGCAGTGGCAATTTTAATGGCCATTAAAATACGGCTCTGTGAATTCTTCTACTGTATAATGTTTATGGAGCCTGCCTGAAAGCTGACTAAAACTGTTTCCACTTGGATAAGAAAGCCATTTCCATATGGTCATGTTCCCTCCCCTCAAGCCCCATACATTCAGAGAGTAACAAGAAATTGCAGCAGAAGAGTTGCATATATATTCACTCCTCCAGAACTTTATAGCTCTGAAAGGAAATCAGAAAGGCTTAGCTGTAGCGAGGAACAAAATGCACATGGAATTGTTCCACTGATAGAAGCTGATACTTCAAATTGAAACGGGACTGTTCCCCAGTAGAAAAGATACATAGGTCATTTAAATGTAACACTGTCTTCAATAATTTAGGAAGCTTTTGAAAGAAGACATGCACAGTTGCGTATATGGAAGGGGGGCTGGGGAGAGCTAATCACATACTAGATTTAGAACAATTGATTTAGACTCTACTACTCTTTTTTTTTAAATCAAAGTCCCACTGTCAGCTTCAGGATAATGCTGAAACAGAATAGGAATTTAGTTGTTCAAGATCACAGATGTGTAATTACAGAGGAGCCCTCCAGTTTCTGTGGCAACATGACAACATTTTGTTTTTCATTCCTCTAACTTTTTTCCAACAGGAGTGATAGAGCAACTAAGTTTGGTCAACCTCCTAATCTAAGCTCAAAAATGAACTCATGAACCCTACAAATTATTTTGCAGAAAAAAACCTTTATTCATCATGAATATAGGGAATGTTCAAGACACAAACATTTAATGTCAGAGACTCAATTTTCCGAAGAATATTCCTCCAGCATACTTTGATGCCACTTACATATCAATAATGTGATGCCACGTCATTCCATTTTTGCAAGGCCCTCACTTCTTTTGTTTCCTTTCTTTTTTTTTTTCCTCCTATCTCCTCAAGAGCAGCACATGTTAACAGACGAGTAACTTAAATCCTGATTCATCGTACCAGATGTAGAAGGGAAGTGTAGCAAGAGCGAAGCACTTCTGTTGCCCTTTTAGTACAGTCCACTGTCTGGAGGGCTCGAGTAACACCAGTAAGGACATGTCGGCTTGGGTTTAGATTCAACAACTCTAGTTCTCATGGGAAAAGGGATTCTGCTTTTTGGTGGTTCTGTCCTTGCTGATCATTTCTTAACAGTGGCATGGGACATTTTATCCAGATTCTTGGAAGTGATGCTGCATGATCTTGGATATTGCCCCCTCCCTCAAATCAGCCAGAATTCAAAGAGTATTAAAGAATAGAGAGAGTGTGCCTTTAAGATTTTCAGTATGACATCCTTCTCACTCTATCTGAGCCAACAAACGTGTGGAAGAAACTGGGACTTTGATAAGAGTACCAGTTCATGATGAGAACTCATCCAGAGAGAGTCAAGCTGGTCCTATCTAACTCTTACACGTTAGCGACAACACCCTTCCTCTCTTTATAAGACTTATTGCCTCCCATCTGTGGCTTTCATTTGCCATGTTGATGGAAAATTCAAATTATTGTTAATTTGCACTGTAACAATAAGATTAGTTAACCACTGAAACAGATTGCTCAGAAAGGTGAGAAATTTTCAGTTACTTCTAATCAGGGTCTATTTTTAAATAATATTCTTGCAGTTCAACTATAAGTTGTTTGGTTAGGTGCAGAAATCACATTTCTCTCCTTTCCAGCCTTTAAATCTACAGGGTTTTGACCCAAGTGGAATGACAGTTGGTGTAACAGGATTTCACCACAGCAGTGATCTGGTAAGGTTTCTTTCGTCTTCCTGTGTATGACCAGGAGACTGCCGCTTTTATAAATATTAAATTTGAAAATAAATGACAGAAACTGTAGCTGTCTTTGTCTTGTGAACAGTGGATTACTGAAACCTTATCAGCATATGATTTTAACTGTAGCAAATCAAAAATGGTAATCCACAGAACAAATGGTGTTTTCTGTCGGGAGCACATACCCCTGAGAGCTAAAAGGCAGCTATTCCCTGACCATCTTCCGTTAGCTGACTTGAATGCATCATCCTCTTCATTTCAGTTGCAAAGCCCCTCTTCCCCACACATCTATTATCAAAAAGAAACGCCATTTGTCTGCACTGATCAACAGCCAGATTCCTCACAGGACTTGAGGGAAGGCTGAATTCTCCTTTCTCTTTTACCAAGTCTAGAGGTTGCCCATGTACTCTTCAATTTTGTTCTGATCAAGAGCGATGCCCAACCTGTACCCCTCTTCTTAAAAGGAAAAATAACCCCACAACAACATAAAGCTGGCTATAGAGCATGTCCCAGACACAATCCTAGTTTTAAATGAGCTCCAGCGTCACTTCAACCTGCAGCAAGCCATGTGGCTCACCTACACAGCGCACACAAAAGAATTAGGTAACTGTATTACAGATAAGAAGAAAAGGCTTGAGAGATGGATATGAGTATCACTACTAAGATTAAATCCAGTAAGTCGAGTTAGCAGATAGCTACCAGCTTTATCACTTCCAAGTACCACAAGCAGGTCTTCTCGTTTCTGAATGGACTAGCTACTGGAAAAGGCTGATGACACCTCCTTTATTTATTTTTTTTTTAATTCAATATAGAAAGGACATCAATAAAAGCACAGAAAACATTCTGGCTTCTTACATCTTATTGGGGCAGCTAAGCTGGTTTCTCACTCTTCAGAAAATATCTGAATATTGATGATCTTAAAGGTCTCTTCCAACCTACATAATTCTATGATTCTATGTCAGTTAAACATTTACTAACCATTTGCTCTGTTTTAAAAGCCACTGCATGATGTGTGGAATTTGAACCTGTCATTTTTTGCTATACAGAAGAATTAAGGCACTCCCAAAAAAAAGGCTTTAGTACTTACTAGATGTAAAGTTTATATCTTACATGCCAACTCATTCTTAAAATAAATTAGACCTTCTTAAAGACATAAGGAAAAAAACCCCCAACTTGTGGATTCACTATGCATAAAAGTCCGTCTTGCCAAATTCTCTCATGTGAGCATTGATTCAGCTTCCACCTACCGTTAAAATTAACCCCCAACAAATTAGGTTTGGGAACAATGAAATGCAATTAAAATACTGTATGTACTGCAGCAGAAACAGTAAACATTGTATGCATGTTTAGTTGGAAGAAAGGAAGAGAAAATCTTTTCTTGTTATTAAAGTCACTAATGAAGGGATCTCTACAAATATATGGAGGTACAGGAAGAATTTATAGCTGATTTTTTCTCTCATCATTTCAATTAGCAATTCAATATTGGTTGATTACAAGGAGAATTCAAATCTGAATATTTGCATCATCAACAACTGCTAACACATGAATTTTTGTCTTTATGAGATGAAAAGTGACTATATCTTTCGAATCAGCAGTCGTTTTAAAAGTATTCTCTTAAACACAGTCCTTAATGATTTGGCCGTTACACTTCAAACATTAAGATTTTCACCTATTTTTCAAGCGTAATATTTAAACCAACCACCAGAAAGAACCTTTCTTCAGTGTATTGTTGAGTCCTCTCCAAGCTGTACACACTATAAATAATTATTTAGCAAAATTGGATCTTGATTTTTGTACATTTGGGTTTTGTTTTTAGAACTCATTTTGAAACCTAGAACACACAGGCGAGTAAACTGCTTTGGCTGTCCTACAAAAGTATCATGAAAATGCAGCCAAGATTCTCGTCCTGCTGTTCATCATCTCATCAAGGGAAGTAAAGTTTATATAATGCAACACAAACACCACAGGTTTGTATTTCTAAAAGATGCATGTCTTTTTCAGGCCTCAGACTTCACTGAGTGAATTTCACTCTCTGTGAGTTCTACTCCAAAAATGTCACTCTAAAATCATTTAAACCTAGTAGCCCTGGTAAGAAAACCTCTTTTTTAAGGCCAGGCTTTCTTTAACATCTACTGTCAATTTAGGAGTTTGATCATTTCTTTAAGGGAGATTCAGTGAACTGCTTTTGGCTTTCTGAGCTGACAGAGCACTGACCCCTCTACAGCCACATCAAAGCTAGACAGCAGTAACGTGCACTTTCTTTTTGCTGGATTCCCTTTTTTGTCAAGTGAAACCAATCTTTCAATTATGTAATATGCATATACAAATACATATACATCTATAAATATGTAATATTCATATTATAAATAAGGCCTAGAATGAATGATCAGGAGCAAGCAATTATTGTACTTCATACTGTACAAGCAAGAGTGGATATACCTGTTGCCCTGAATAGCCTTCCATCAAGTTAAAAACTATGGTGTTTTGATCATTTTTAGCTGTCCACGATAGTCTTGTGGCATTTCATTATTTGTTCACTCACAGTACATTTTTAATTGACAAACAAGCACAACACTTACAATGGTACTGTTAATATTTATGCCTCTCCTCCACAGCATGCTATTTGTATGAATGCATTACTGTTTTTCATTATTTTTTATCACAGTAGTGCCTGGAACCCCTGGCTGAGAGCATCACATTGCAGTGCAAACTAGAACTCAACACATTCTTCACTTTACTCTCTCAGAGGCCTTAACAGCTGATCCAGATGAAACACAAGTTAGAAATGAAAGAGAAACAAAGTGGCTTGCCTAAAAACTTCCTTTTATTCCTCATCCACACATGCACAGGCACGCACTTTTTTTAAAGAGATGAAGGAGAGATTTCAGAGAAATATATTGCACAAGTAAGGAATGAAAGTTCATACTATAATGAGGAAATGGGGAAAGAATTAAGATTGTGTGTAACATTTTACAACACACTGACATTGCTGAAGTCAGGCTCAAGTTGTGTAGGTCCAAAAGGAAAAGGACAATCGTGGCAAAAATATTTTAAAGTTGTACAATCTAACTGAAAAAAGGCTAGGTAACAATAATATCAAGATTGTATTTTACACTTCTGAGATCTCATGTGCTTGGAAGGAAATATTTTGTTCCACTGGGAATCTGGCTCAGCCTTCTTCCTTCTTTCCAAAAGTACAATTTCCATGCTCATACCTAAAGAGAAAACTAACATAAAAAAAGTCTCTAATTTAAACATGGTCTGATACTACTCTGGAGACTAATAAGCATACAGAAAATTTGCATCTAATAGAACAAGAAATTTTTTGCAGTATATTTGCAAAAAACCACTGGTAATTGTTGGATAATGCTCCAGATTTTGGAACAATGGTCACCCAAAGTGGAATTGACAAGAAAAAGGAGAGAGAGGTGATGATAGTTTTTATAAATTTCCTGTGTGATCTTTGCAGCCATATTGATGGGCTATGCACTTGTACATGCATACATACATGAGTATATCAAATACAGATAGAAACACACTTACTACGCACAACTTTTCAGACAGCTCTTTTCACTAGTCTAAATGCACTTAGACATATTTGCACCTGGTCATGCAATTTTCCTTCTGAGAGTTTGTAGGCATGGAAAAACCGTTACTCAAAAATCATGTATCTTACAGTAGATACTCACCCAAATGAAATGCCCTATGTTTATGGCAACATAAAAATGCCACATACAGACTGGTTCATAACTACCACACAGGCACCACTCAGCGCATATATACACACTTTGGAAAAATCAAACTAAATGCATATACGCATACTGCTTATTCTACTTCTCAGTTTGTGTAGCTGACAATTGACAACTGAAATAGTTCATTAATAGACATTCCAAGGTAAGAAAACTTACTGTCTTATGTTAAGGCTTCATTCATTTCATGACAGTTCTGTCTGAAACAGGAACTGGCCCAAAGTATGTATATCGGAGGTTCACACACTTGCACACTCACACAAATGCACATACACAAAATTTGCTAGAAGAGAGGGTTGCAGCAGCATTGATTTAATCATAAATGGCCAGTGTAGATGGAGGAAACACAGTAATAAATGATGGACTACTGGAGAAGATGTAGTAAGGCTGCAGCTATGCAAGGACTAAAAGAAGACAAAAACTTTCAATTTAATGTCATTGACAAAGGAGCTAATAGAGTTAACTGAGAAAGGAATGTATTTACATAGCTAGAGTCTTCCTTTCTGAGCATTCCTCCTGCACAGACATGGACAACCACGCTAAAAGCAGAGTATCTCTAATCTAAGAGAGAAGACAGTACTGACTTACTCTATTTTAACTTCTCTTACTATCTTATGTAGTTTTATATAGTTGAAAATAATTTTAGATTAAAAGCAGACTGTATTGTAATTCCTGTACAGAAATGTAACAGGAACAATGTAGTCTGTACTAAAGAACAGAGAAAACTTCAGGAAATTTAATTTTAAAGTAGATGTAGAGAAGACAAGTAGTGAGAGAAAGACGAAATTTTTGGTTATCAGTCTTGATTTTTTTGAATTTTGCAGATAGCACACAGTTATTGCACTTGCCTTTTTGACATATATTGTAAATTAGACATGAAGTAAATGAATGGATGAAAAACAGTAAATTGAAGCTTAATCTGAGCAGAAGAGAGATGACAGCATCTAGCAGACAAAAGCATTTGGAAAAGTTCACATACAAAGTGAGTGTGATTTAAAAAGTTACACAGAAATAGTTGATTAAGTAGGAGTTTGCAAGTCTTTTTGAAATCCATGCTGACTCAAGAGTCTCAGGAAAAATTATTCACCATTGGTGATAGTACTTCTAGATGTCTACAGTAGTCTACTAGTTTAATACTCTTTGGGTTTGCCTATGAAAGGTAAAAGATATTTTTTCAGCTGCGTAGCATCACTCCTATGCTATTACAAAGAAACAACAACTGTAATAAAGCAAGACCAACCAAAAACTCATGGCCAGCCTACAGATCTTGAAGTAGAATGAAAATACAATCAACAGGAGAAATCAAAATTACCCAAATTGTGTACCAAACATCAAGAACGGAGAGGAAAGAGGATCAGGGTAAATGATGAGGGAAGATATAGTCACAGTACAGAAACAGAAGTCGCAGTGAAAATAAAAACAGCAACTGGACTACAAGAGAAAACGAGTCTGGAGAAGGGACACATGGAACCTGGAAGAGACTAGAGGACTTCATTTCTGACAGGGTCGTGAGGAATGCGTTTTTAAACAGGGAGCCTTCACACCACTACTTGGAGCTGGAATGTGAATATAAAGAGCAAAGAACATGTTACACATGCTGCTCTTATTCTTTGGGGAGTGTTAATTGCATGTTATACAATTAACTTCAAAAATAAAGAACATTTAATTGATTTAAACCGTATACATTGGAGAATAAATATATTCACTTAGTTTAGCAACGAGAAATTGTGCAAGATGTAGACTAAACCTGACTTAAAAAAAGTTCAGCTGAGTAACTGAATTGTAAATGCTTCCCTTTAAACGAGTTGTAAGGTGTTCCTGTAAATTTATAACAAAAAGACTACTTCAGAACACAAGCAGAGCAAATCTCAAAAATTCAACCTATTAAATCAGAAGAGATATGAAAAATTTCAAATAGTACCTATAAAAGTAGAAGATGCTTTTTGACTTGCAGTCTATAAAGAGATTTCCCAATACAGCAATAGCATGCTCCGTGTTTTGAGAAGTACCTTGGCAAGTCAAAGAGGATGCCACCAGAGCCAATACTGACACATTAATTGCTTTGAAGACCAGAAACATTGCACCGAGTTTGCAACAGCAGAAACCTCAAATCCAGTGGAAATACCAGAAGAGAGAGGATGAATGTGTACAGTCAGCCAGCTCATTCACAGAGCAACACAACACAGTGGCTCATCTTTCCTTCCAGGTTGACTCTATATGACAAGAATTACAATAACACAGGCTGCATACAGCAAAAGACAAGACCATAAGCATTTAAGGAGGAGATGAAGAGAGACTTTCTGCATTTAGCAACAGGTTGGTCTTTCTGCTGTAGAAGAATAAAGTGAAATTCAACATGAATGGTTGGGTAAGGAGAAAACAAGGTGTGGAAAACAAGGATACATACAAGCAGTGCTGGAAACCATTTGTATTCTTAGGTGGGCTTCCCCCTAACCAGAGCTGTAATGTCACTACATGGTGCAGGGACGTAAGCCCTGTGAAGGTGGAACTGAATGAGGAGTTGCTATAATCTCCCTTTCTTCCTGCTTGGTTCACATCTGCAGTTTGTGTTAGGTACATTCCATCAGAATCAAATCTCCTGTATACTTAGGATGTTTTTATTATGGTGCTTACATCCATAGCTTTCACATGTCTTCTGCTTTAAAGCACTCCAGTTCCAACAAACAAAAATTGATCTATTTTCCATAGGAATTTGATGGCCACTCCCTTTTACTGCTGAAGATTCTTTTTGAGAAATAATAACAAAACAGTGAATTAGACATGACACTATTTTGTTTTTTCCTGCATGATTTTTTGTGTCTTTATTTGAGGGTTGACTGCACACCTCGTAAGACACCGGCTCATTTTGGAATTAGAGTGCAGAGCCTAAAGAAAGAGATAATACAATCTTCCTAACTTTATTGTACCTATTTACTAAGCAATCTTGTGCATAAATTGTAGAATGCATAATTTGGACACAGCAAGTGACAGCTTTTGGGTGTCAGAAGATACCAAACACACCTTTAGTTTGTGGGGTGGAAACAAGAACCCATTGTAATACTAAGCCAGCGTTTGCAGCTGTATCATGCAGATGTCCTGAGTAGCAGCTGATCAGCCAACCGAATTAAAGGTTACAGAGACATAGAAACATCATTTACATTCTGTATGTTCTCAAAAATCGTTGATCTGCTGTTGCTGCCACTAAGATTCTGGCTTGAACTCCTATTCTGAAGGCTAAAAGCAAATACCACAGACTCCTTTCTCCCTGATTTTGCTCTCAAATGATGGCTGAGTAAAGGTCAAAGTTTGAAGAGATTTTCTGCATCAAGTGTTGGCTTTCTTAAGACCTTTATGTGGAAGCTGCTACCTTGTTTTCTTTGAAAAAAGGCCATGGTAGATTCTTTTAAACTATGGATTAATCTGTTCTTCCTTTCTTCTACCAACCTACTTGAAGATCATCACCTGCCCAGAAGAGCTTGTCTCCGAATCATTTATTCCAGTATTTTACTAGTGAAAGCAATCACTGGATGCAATTTTCCATGGGTTTTTCAAGCTCCGTCTTAAAACTAGTTTGGATTTCTGTGTCTGCCTGTTTCCCTTTCTGTGCTCCAGAAGGTGATACATCTCTTTCTCATTTACTCTTTCACCTACACCTTGCATAAAGAAGTCAAGCTCTATTGCAGGTGGTGGAGTACTTGTCATTAAATGGTCTAGTATAACATTTTATGACTCAGAACTCCTGATAAATATGATTTATTTGGGATAAAAGCTTTTTACTAGGTCAGATGTCTGGACTGAAGAGACAGCTCATTATGGAGGATCACTCATATTTTGCAACTGTAATAGGAATAAAGTGATTCTTTTATCATAGTGGTCCAAACCTGACTTGCACCACTACTGTTCTCTTTAGCCTGAGTTAATTGCCAGCTGAACAATGTGGGTATCTGTGGCTAATTTATTTAGGAATATGTTCCATCTGAAAAGCCTACACCAATGAGGTACAAGAGGGCATGACAAAAGGATCCAGGTATAAAGTTTAGGAACGTAGATAATTTCTTGTAGAGAATATGATCAGTTCTACATATCAACTTACACAAAACCAGAAGTATTGAACCTTTTGAAAAAGGAGTATTGTGTTCCCAAAACTAAGTAACCAGGCCAAATTCTATTCACCATAACTCTGGAATAATAGAGTCAAAACAGTTTCCCCATTGCAATACACAAAACCACAAGAAAATAGATTCTGACCAATTTATGTCAAAAGCTCTGACACTTTTTATGACTGTAACTATAGCTACCTACATTGAGTTAGGACTGTTACAGATATCTTGAGAACATCTATGCAAGAATTGTCCAAATGTGAAAATTAGAACAACTGTAACTATTATTTTGGTTCAAATAGCTAGGCACAGTACTTATAATCCTTGCTTTGCATTTTGATGAGACATTGTGGGAAAAACTTCTGATGGAATTACAGAGTTTCACATGGGAGCCAACCACTGAATATTTAAGCTCTGAAGCAAAAGTAAGAATAAATGGATGGAAGGCTGGACATATGTGGTACAGCTGCTGATCTGTATTAAAAACAAGACAATGCTCTGTGTATACAGAGTACATGCTCTAGGTATTCTTCTATATTACTTTCAAACTTTTTTACAGTTTTGCATCCAATGGAGCTATTAAGAGGGATTAAGTTCATTATCTGCATATATAAATCTGTACTGTTCTAAATAAAATTGAGAAAATTTGTATTTCAAAACACAGCTTAATGTAATTAAAAGCCTTCTCTACAACAATTTGAAATACAAAGTCCAATCCTCCTATCAAAAACTGACAGATTTTGTTACTGTTGCAACATGAAAAATCTCCGTTGTTGCAAAAGATCTCTCTGTACCGAGATCTGTTTAATCTTTCTGTTTCAGTTACTATCTAGCTTTATTAAATTTGCAAAATAGTTTGTTTATCTTCATTCTGAGAAAGTGGGTTTTCTATAATTTGCAAATATGTCGGTCAAAAATAGACCAGTCGGATGTTCTTGGCTGGCACATTGTCAATGCACACAATGAGTTTCTCCCTCCTCTCTCTCTCACGCACACTTCTTTCTCTCTCACATACATACACTCAAAAATGTCTCCAGTAGAGTAAAATAGTCACATTAATACTAGAAGCGATGGAGAAGAACCCCGGCCGACATCCCATCTGTTCCCATGAATTAAATTTAGAAATCATATGTAATATAGACATTTCTGTCTGAATATCATAAAGCCCTGACACATTCAGGTTTTCATTAAAAAGCTCTGAGATGTGACTTGAATAACAATCTGTCTCAGCTAATTAGTATTTTCAGTTTAGCATATTCACTTTCAGACGTATTGCTGTTTGCACATGGTAATTTAGGTAAACAGAGCCCATCCACAGCTGCATCAATTAACACTGCTAATCAAAACTGAATTCAGGTAATTAGGCACATTTATGCAAAAAGTGTGTAATTTGTGGGGAAAGCTAGATTCTTCAGTAATATTTCAATAAGCAGGAGTCTCTTTTTGCAAATAAGACAAGGAAATAATGGTAAATCAGCTTTAACATCTACGTGATGCATACTCAGTGACAAATATCTAAATTAAATCTCACTAATTGGTCTGTATTTTCAGAAATTGGACTATATTTTTTTCATATAAATGTTGTCCTCAGTGATTCTATATGGAAAAGTGGATTAATTTCTGACTAAATGTTTAGTGATTATTCAAACAGGACTTTAAAAGTTAATGTTTCCTCAAGCACTCTTTAAACTGTTGAACATAATGGTCAAACTTGTTCTCATTTCCAGTCAGACAATTTTTAATGAAAATGCCCTCACTTCATTTTCAATTTAATTTCTTTGAAGAAGGCACATTTTAGTTCAGCATAAAGAAAAGCTTCTAGAAATTTCTCCCACCACCCACTTCAAGCATGTAAAGCAGCAAATAATTCAAAAACATTCTGCCTTGACCTACAAAGTTTTACCAGCAGGACTAAAAGTTTCACATCCTTTCCTTCCCTTCCCCTCACCCCAAAACCAGAATCTGAAACCCTCCAAAAACTACAAAAAGCATTACAGCAGTGTAAGAAATTGTATATTCATAACAGGATTTTAATTTCTATTGAAACAGAAAGAAATGTTCATTTTAAATTTACACTCCTAGAGTTTTCATAGGTAGGTAATTCAAGTTATTCAAATTCAGTTCTCTGTTATGCACTCTTTCAGAAAACTACACAAGCCTGATGGTCAAAAAATGCAATTGTCAACTTGCAGCTAAACTTTCATAAATTGTAAGAGTGAACAAAAAAAAAATGCCTAGGCAATTACTGATTTGTAACAGAAGTCTGAAGTGATTCTACCTTTTTTTGCCTAATTCCAGTTTGTTTATTCTTCCCAAAACAAATAAGACAAAATAATTTTACTTGCAAAGTAGTATAATACATTTACTCAGACTAGTCAGCATGCATCTTCTGTCCTGATTTTAGGGTAAGTTTTCAGGAAAGATATACACATTTTCACCATGTGTCGATTTGCAATATGGAATATGTAGCTTTTGCTAAAAATTTCAGTGTAAACAAAAAAAAATTCTTTACATCTTTAAGGTCTAACCCTATATAGCTATTGATATTGCAGTGTGTTTTGCAATCATACGCAGTACAATGCATGTATCACTTCAGTACGATGTATCACTTCTCTCTGTATAGAAAAACTTTTCTCCATATAGAAAAGTGTGATTTGTTCTATTATGAAAAAATATATGAAAAATGCTTAAGATATACTGTCATTAAAAGGGTATCAAACCTCCAGTTTTCATTTAGCAATTAGCAGAGTAGAATATTGAAAGAATACTGACAGAGAGTTCAGAAGAAAAATAAAGCTTGTGGAAGAAACACAGTTTTGAAGTATTGTCTATTTAATAATCACAGTGACTACTGCTAATGTAGCGAAATGTTAGAATGCTGAACAGGACCATTTCTAACCAATTATCAGGCCAGCTTAAAAGTATATATGGTTCCCTGTGCCATCCTTGCTGGGGGTAATGGGAAACAACGTTACAACTTCATCTTTTTTCCATTTTTCTGTTGCAAGAGAGAAACACTCACCTATGTGTCGTACCACATGCTAAGCAGCCGTCCGATCTCTCACATGGCTTATTAACATTGACATACAGTGAATATCATCAAAACAATTTTATATGACCTGTCTCTGAAAGAACTTGCCCTGCTCAGTAAATGATTTTTCGAAAGAGCAAAACAGAAGGTGTAATGACTAACAGTGTTTATTTTCGATGTTATACTCTGTAGGAAGTGAGTGCAGTGACAACATGCTAGCCTCCCCCTCCCGCCACCCACCCTGCTAGTACATTTTTGCCTAAAGTAGTCAGATATAGCAAGTATTCCAACAGACTTTCCAAAAATATTTTACTATGCTGCCCTGTCTCTGCTGCCTGACTACATCAGTAAATATAAACACATTTAGGAGCATCTCTTCACTGAACACATACATGTACATTATCACTTCATCATGAATTGCCCTGGTGTGCCACCCATTTGAAAACTTTATATAGTGTTAGAGTATTTTCACGTCTTGCAATTTGGAATTTTTATTTGGTGTTGAGGTTTAATAAATGTATGGCAGTATTAGCTGATAACAGACAAGTGCATAATGGATATCTCAAAAAAGAAAATGTCTTATGAAAGTTGGCTGGTACAACAGGAATTTCTCACATATGCAACCCCATTCTTTTTCCTCTCCTGCACTGCTCTACTGTAAAATATGCAAAGGGAAGGAGACATCCAGGTACTAAAATTAAAAAAAAAATAAGTTGGGTGCTATATATCTACTATTGTTAACTAAAATACAATGGATATGTATGACTAAAAAGATCATATAAATACTGTTTTCTCCAGTTTAAAGAAGAGTTTAACCTTACTCTAAGCACTCAAAAGCATTCCAGGATTACAAACAAAACAACAAATACTTAAAGTTCACATTTATTTTGTCCAGAGAGCAGGCATCTCATTATTCATAACATAAAAACCATTGATATGCTTCATGTCCCTGGTATTCACAGGGTTAAATCAAGAACATGCAAAAATTTTAATTTGAGGAAAGCAGAAGCAAGAGCCCAAAGCCAACAATTAGTACTCTACACCTTACAGGAGGAAAAAAAGCTCAATAATTTAGAAATGTTGAAGGAAGTGTTAGTTTCACAATTAAAATCAGGCAGAGATCCTTTTGGCAAATGGATCTCTTTGTTAAACATCCTGCTAATCCAAGCCTGCAGGTATAATTTAGCACCCTCGAGGATCCCCTCTATACTTTTGCCAGCTGTTCCATTTAGGTCACTCCACCACAAGTTTAGCTTTTATCTATTCCTCACTTTCTTCACTGGGTCCCAGAAGCAGCAGCCCATCTCTCTGAAGGCTGTTTAAAGTGTAAATGAAAAGACAAGACAGAAGTGAGCCGCTACCTGAGGGTCCTTAATTTCTGAACTGCAGTTTCTTGGACTTCCCTACCTTGACAGATGCAATATGAAGTCTTCCTTGATGAAAAGTGAGGAGGAAAACTGAGTATGGAATGCAGATAGCACATTCATTATTGTTTTAGTGCTTTGCAGCTGCCTGAAAGAATAGGAAATTTTACGAGGCAGAAAGTCCACTCAAGGCCAAACAGCTGCAGTAGCCCTTCTGCTCTTCAGCCCAGTTCCCAGCGCTACTACTGCTGGCATGCAGGAAAAAAAAACCTTCAAAGAGTCATTTTATCTTTTCTCAGGTGGTCAGAGAGAGGAAGGAGAGGAAAAAAGAAAAAAAAAAAAAAAAGGAAAAAAGGGTTCTAGTTTGATCCAGTACACTGTGCGTCAAGGACCACGAAGAGCCCTCGGTGCAGACCTGATCCACTTACCTCCCTCTCCGGAATGGCAGGCAAAGGAAGGAGACAGTGACGCTTCAAGGGCTTGTTTAGGCAAACAGAACCAACCTCAAGTAACTAAACTGCTTCTAATTTTCTGCTAATTTGGTGAAAGGCTTTTAACAAATACATCACTTCTTACCAAAAGCAACAAAAAAATACGAATTTGAAATGGAACCAACTATAATGGTTCTAGTCAGCGTAAAGTTAAGCCCTCCGAGAGTCACTATAGTCCTCTAGAACTACTTTTAAACAGTATGCTGTTTTTTAACAACACACTGATCTCTTACTCTGGGAAAATTAAGTGTAATTCATTACAAGACAAACCACTGTCCTGAAATTCATTTATCTGTTAAAAAAAAAAAGCAAGGCAGATACTCTTGGAGGAATTCCTAAGTGTTCAACTTTTAATGAAAGATTCACAAAAAATGGAGCAAGTGTATCGCTGAGTTCTTTCCAATTTAATATTACTTAATAAAGTTTGCACACACTGATGCCAACTGTACTGTGAAACAGAACTATAAAATCTATTGGAAATTAACTTCCTAGCTTTTCAAAGGCTGTTCAGTTGCGCAGGCACAGCAACTCTGATGACCATCTGCATGACTTTACATACACAAGTAATCCCACAGGCTTTAGTCAACTGCTAAGATCACGTCCTCACCCTACCCATCCAGCATGAGGTATTGGCTCCAACCTAAGAAACCACTTGTGCACCTTTAGGAGGAAGGACTGGAATCACAGTGTTTAAGTAGCGCAGTGAGTCGCACACCTGCACTTAGCCTGCTCTTGAAGTGCTCACTCAGCCAAAAGGTGCAGTTCTGCAAGCTTGTGAACCTGACTTTTTAGGTTTAGGGAGAAGGAAAAAACCAGCACAAAGCACAACACACATGCAGCGCTACTTCTAATTCTGCAATGGCTCACACAGGTAAGCAACCCAGCCCCAGCAAGCTGTCTTGCGAGGCTGGACGGGAATCCTCACCTGCGTTACGCTGCCCGCTCGTGCACGTGTCGGCCAGCTCAAGGTCTGCACTAGCAGACAAAGAAGATCCACAGTGATTTTCACTGCTTACCTCGCTGACTTTCTTCCATGGGCTCCTGCCGACATTCCTGCATGTGATGGTTCATTGCTGCTCTCAAGTTCAGCGTTCCTGTGGCATGGCTGCTCCGGTGGTGATGAGCAGAGCAAAGGCAGGTTGCCACTGGCCAGTTCCACAAGAGCCCAACTGTCCGTTGTCTGCAATCACATCTCACTGAGTGCAAAAGGAAAATTAAAACATTTTTTTCTCTTACACTTGAATGACACAGCATACTGTTCTGTGTTTGCATTTAAATTGGACAGAATAATTTACCATTGGCTTTTAATTTCAGAAGGGTTAATCACCTCAGCAAAGGTCAATCAAACTTTAATCTCCAATAAAATTGCAGTAGCTTCAGTCACCTGCGGGACATTTATTATATTCTTATTTCCATGCAAAAGAATGCATCACTAATCTTCTAACTGTTTACATTAGCACATTTGCCATTAACATTTTACTAAAATTATTAATTCCTCCGAAAGTATTACAAGAGCTCATTTCTACACATCTCAGTAGATAATCCTGTTAAAAACCAGCCACATCTACTGTGACTTTGCTTTAGCTGTCTGCTCTAATCCTCACAACCGTTTGATACTCCAACCGAGTTCTAACAATGCAGTCTCAATTACACAAAACATTACAGGGTTTAGTTTAGAACAACAATATACTGTTTTAGTAACTTAATCTTCCCTATTGTCTGCAATCACAATACTAATCTATTTTGCCACTGTTCACAGCATTTTCTATTCAAAACAGAATATAGATTTTTAATTTTACTTAGCAACTCTTGAAAGGCAGCACATTTACAAGGGTAAGTTAAAACCTAGAATCTGTTACTGATGATAGGAACAATCATGATGATAGGAATGTTTTTCTGGCCTGGAAAAAAAGTATTTCCTCACAAAACAGAAGTCTCTTTTGAGGCATAGCCCATTAACAAATAAATAAAAAAAAATTTTCGTTGGTATTTCCAATTTGGTCTACTAATCAAAAATAATTCTTCTGCAATTAAATTGACTGAGAACTGCAAAATGTCACTGAAAAATTCAAGTCAGGATTAGCTGTAAACTACCATTACTATAATATCAGCTCAATACTGGAAAATTATTTAACTCTAAACAGAAAATTGTAAAATAGAGAAGAGTGCATCCGCAAAATATTTTGTTTTTAAATAAACATCAGCTATATTAGCTATACAGCAATACATTCCTTCAAAAGTCTACTGTAAAAATCTCATCCAAATGCTCAGAACTATTTTACCTGTAAAGATACAGAGAAGAAGAGCAACAGAAAACTCAGGGAGAGCTCACTACGGAACTGAAACACAATGCAAACAATTCATTTCCCATATTTTAGAAACCAGTACCAAAAAGTCAAAATTACTTGGGCAGAAAAATACTAAAACCACCAAAATAAATGGGTCTCCCTCATTCTCCTACCATGGCCACATTAGCTCCTGTGAGAAAGAGAAGCAACCGTCATATGCCATCTCACTTCTATTTAAAATGGATTTTTTAGCCATAATAACATTTTGACATACCGTAATATAAATAAACTGCTCTTTCCCATCCCAATATTTCCTTCTCTGTCTCTCTGTCTCTCTCTGCCTCCGTCTCTCTCCTCTTTTTGTTTTAATATATGGCACACAGACAGACACACGCCCCCGTCACTGTCAATATGCACACTCATTAGCAATATGTCAGGCTGGCATTTTCAACACATACTCCAGAGCATAACTGCACTACCATGCAGCGCGCACACACACGTAAAAATGCAACTGCAGAGAAGAGGAGCTCATTGGAATAATTTTTAACTTGGAAAACTAGGTAAATGTACAAAAGGAATAAGTGAAATTCTCAGGCAATATTTTATAAAGGTGCTGCAAAGAGGCTCTCCAGCTTAACGGCACCGATGCTGCTCTCATTTCAAACACACACACACACACACACACACACACACATATATGCATATACAAAAGCAAATATTTCAACAAGATATTTTAACGCTGAACTACAAACGCAAGTATACGGGGGTTTCCCCAGGTTTTTATTCACTTTTTGAATTATATTCTAACTTGAAGTAATGAATGAAAAGCAATATTACAAAACATAAACCTGAACTGAACTACAGGTTCCTAGAATATGCACTGTCAACAGCATTCACAGTTTCTCCAACCAAGAAAGTTAGCTACGAAAACAACCACATCCGTGTTTTTGCAAAAAGCATCTGGCAAAACAGCAAAGACCACTTAGAAAAGGTGAGTAGTGCTGAGCTACGGTTTTGATTACTCACTTTTTGGTGCACGGATAAAACATATTCTAGATTGCTATTGCAACTGCTTTAAAATACAACAGAATAGCTGCACACAACGCCCTGAAATGAAAGATACTATCAAAGGACCATCTACTTCATTTTTCAAAAGAACAAATGGGAGAAATGTACAGGGAAAGAAACATACCTTTAGTCATCCTAGCGAACGACTTCTCAGCACATCTACATAGTCCTGCAGCTCCACCGGTACAAAAGTCGACACTGCAGTGCTTGTGATCTCTGTGACAATGGCATCATACTGCCGGCAATTTTTTCGATTAAACTTCTCAGACATGGTAGCAACTTTGTTAATTATGATATTAGCCAGCTGGCGGGTAGAATCAATCATCCACTGTAAGAAAGCCAGACAAAGAGACATCTAATCATTGCAACCAGAGCAGATAAATTTTGTTCCTTTCTTATACGTGTCACAGATTCTATCCCTCCTGACCCTCTACACAGCCATCGACTGTCAAATTTAGATTCAGCAAGCTCCCAGCTTTTCTTTATCCCTGCCTTAGATCTGAAACTCCTGGTTATCAGGAAGACAAGCGTCACCAGCTGTCTCAGAACAGGAAGGCAATCAGGTGAATAGTACTTATTATCTCTCATTGCCTTCTGAGGAGCGACAAGATTGATTTTGGACCAGCAACACGACCAGATCTCAGGCACAGCTACTACAGCGTCAAGTCTAGAATGCAGTGCATACATGAAGCTGACCTCAACCTTTATTAATACTGCATACCAAAAGTTTGAGGGTTGCTTCTTCTTTGGCAGGGTTTTTTTGTGGGTTTTTTTTCTTTCTTTCTCTAAGAGAACTCTTTTTTTTTTTTTCCTTCACAGCTGCACTGGATGTTCCCTTTTTCCAGGCCTCCTTCCCCCTACCTCAAAAAATGCAGGCAAGCCGACTGCACCGTTACTCAGGGGACTGTGTTTCACAGTTGGATAGTCTTAATTGGGCCCACAGAAGCAGTTAGCTACCATTAAAGGCTTCTCTGTATACATCTTCCTCTCAACTAGTCTGATCGTCTATAAATCCCAACTAGTGAAGCCTACGCTTTGAGAAGTTTAAACATACAAATACATTATACGCCAAAAATATAAAAGCATGTTAACAAAATTTGAGCTGATGGCTAATCTCAGCATCGCTCTAGAAAACAATAATATATTTGAGCTTTTCATTTATGGCAGCATTGGACAATTTTGTTCTCCTGCTCTAAGACCTTTTTTCACAAACAAAATACACTGCAGAGTACTGGAAGTTAATTCATATAAAGCAGAAACACAGGTTACGATAGAATAAATGTCATCCTGAAAATGTATTCTGGTACAAAAAAACCCCAACTTGGTACATTTCAAAATGTCTGCTGACAGTTTCGTATAGCTAATTAGACCAGAGTACACTAGTTGATTAATACAAATTTATAAGGACACGCAAAAATTTTTATGACCACTTTAGCATTCATGATGCACTGGCTGCCCTGGCACTTGGACCAAAGATTGCTTTTCCAAAACCATACCTTTTCAGACAATGTGATCCTATGTTTACTTCATCTTAATTTAAGGCTGGTTTAATATTAACGTCGTATACAGCAGTACTGTCTCAATCTCAAACAAGAATACGCTCTGAACCTGGCAGCATAAAATTAGCCCTGTTTTTAGTAAATCCATTGAAAACTGTAAATTTTTCTTCAAAGTTTTCACATACAATTCAGATAAAATTTTCACGCTGTCTTGAAATCCAAACAGAAAATATCAACAGTTAGAAAACAGCAGCTTGTGGGAGTAACAATTATACCCTGACCTCAATCCCTTGAAATTACAGTGTTGCCAGAACCTGCTTTGCCTTTCAAAAGTCAATTTTTTCTTTTATGTAACTGTCAACAGTCTCATTTGGAAAGTTTAGGAGGCCAAATACAGAAATCATTATGGTGTACATTATTGGCCAAAACACAATTAATTTCTTTCTGATATTAGTTGGAAAGGATGAGGGCAGGAAAATAAATTACATCCTCAAATGTAATGTCATCACTCCAGTCATTCTGGATGACTGATGAAGTATTCACTCAGCTTCTCAAGCAGATACTGAAGACTGCACCAGTTCTGTGCTGCGACCTATACCCAGATTGTTAACAAGTTGAGATCTAGGTGAAGTGCCTCCACACCGCATTGTCACCAACACAATGTCAGACACGCTTTTAGAAAGCTCAGTCCTAGCTCAACTAAAATGACTAACTCACATTATTAAAATATCTACCTCCAAGAGGATTTCACTCAGAAGTTAAGGAAGCCCTTCGTGCATTATTCCTTCTCATTTCTACTGCTGTACTCAAATCAGGTATCGCTTTCTTTAGACACCCTTTAAAGATGAAGAAGTAGTCTTCATCGTACCACAGAGCTTTAAGGCAAGAGGAAATAACTGAGCGTAGCAAACAAATGAGGGACTTAAGAAGGACACAAAAATAGGACGCTGCTGTAACAACCGATTCATTTTTCTGGAAGATGAACCAAACGCATCAGACGCATAAGGCTACCCATAGCAGTATCTCCAGTCAGCCATCAGCATAGACCTGACAAGGTTTCTAAGTCGTCAGAACAGATCTGAACCAGCAGAACTGGAAAAAAAACAGGATGGTCTCTGACAGGTCCAGACTGACAGTTACTGAAAAGTAGCATGAAAGAAGACTAAAACTTCATACTCCAGCAGCACTTACATTTGTCTATTTTCAATAAATACAACAGGTTTTTCTTTCACTTACATTTTTTCATTACTTCAGAGCTCACTGCAGAAAAATACGGAATTAACCTCACCCTCAGCTATCACAAACAAGGCAACTAGGCTGGTCATCTGTGCTCTCCTCTGTCACCACTAGGATGAAGGAAAGAATGACAGGGATCTGCTGAGCATGAATTATTATACCCATTTCCATACTTAGACACTGTTGGAACGACTCCCCCACTGGATGTACTGCTTTCTCTATTGGCTGTCCTGGAGACTACAAAACTGGTCTGAAGTCAGTTTGAACCCTGCTTGGAGCAGGAGGTAGGACCAATTGACCTCCTTGAGGTCTCTTCTGACCTGATTTATTCCATTACTCTATGAACTTGCTAAGACAAAACCAACATAAATAGCAAGTTATAAGATGATCCAAATTACATGAATTACATGTGCAAGTCTTTCAAGTGGGACGGGGAGCTTCTCTGGGTAGTTTGGCCCTCACCTTCCTCAAACCATTTGAAAATGCAGCCATTTTTTTCTTTATTTTCCCCTCCATTGAGACAAAAAGATGAGAATTACCAAATAATCTATACAATAACAGGTTTAGAGAAAAGGAAACATATCAAATGGAATACACAAAGAAGGTACACAAAGACTTCCGTGGAAGCAACTAGACAACATAACTGGTATAGGATGACAAAAGGAAAGTAAATGGTAAAGGAAAAGTAAACTCAGGGTCAGGTAAAAGAAAGATTTCCTTAGCAGGGAGGGAGGTACAGCAAAGGATAGGTCACAGTTAACCTAAAGCATGTTCAGTTCAAAAAAACACAAGCCATGACCATGATAATGGTGGTCCAGGCGCAAAGGAGAGGTTTACTCTAGTAAAGACAAGATTACTCCAGGATTTCCACCATATTTGCTGCATTCTCAGAACACAGAAAATTGCTACCAAAACCAAAAAAAAACTAAAAGGAAGCATAGAAAAGAGTAAGATCCATGACCTAATGCAAAACAAGAAAAAAATATTGTAAAACATTCTGATGAATAGTCACAATAGTATTTCACAGATCCAGATTGACATAAACCCATTTAGTTTTACTTATGTATACCTATTCATAAGCTTAACCTTAAAAATGCCTGTCTAATAAACCTTCTATTTGTACTCTCATAAATCCTGTAAATCTTCCATTCAGTAACTCATTACAAAAAATTAAGTGAAAATAAGCGATAATATATGTAAATTATACATTTAAAATAATGGGCAATGTAATGAAAGGAATACTCTTCACATCATAATCCAGTGGGCTTTTAAATTAACTTTTAGTGTTCAGTGGCTGCCAATTAATGAGGCACTTACACGTTTGACTGTACTACAACACACAAATTAGGAGAAGGAAAGGAGAAACACAAGGGCATGAAACCAATGCAGGATGGTGCACAGATGCCAGTCGGCAGGTTTAGGGAAGCACATGTGGCAGAGCCCAGGTCTGAGAAGCAACGTTCCTCTGTGGTGAACCTCTTTCTGAACTCAGGAGCTCTGAAGGCTCAGTGACACCCTGACCTTCTCACTCACTGATTCCCCCCTCACCCCAAGAAAAAGCATATGTAGCTACAGACAGAGAGCTTACAGTACAGTTTCTCATTTCGGCACATCATATGCATCAAAAATAATCATGAATTTTTTTTTAATTTTATTTTTAGCAGTGCAAATCAAGAGTTAGCGTGCATCATAAACTGCATGTATACTCCACTGAAAAGAAGGAAACCATAAAGTTTCACAGCGCAGAACAATGTCTGCAAAGGTCACACGTAGCTTCTCAAGAGGGAAGCGCCACGAGGCAGATGTGAAGAGGCCACATGTTGCGTCAATCCTTAGCACAGAATGAACAGAGGTGAAATATTAATGCATTGCAAGAAAAACAATCTTGCTTACATTCCATGAACTGATCAAGAAAGAAAAAGGGAAAACAGACCATTTCTCCACCTGTATCATGATAAACAGGTCCAGTTTTATGCTGCTAGAATATTGTCAGTACATGTGAACTACAGGACCTTTGTTCTCTTCTGCTGAGACCAGCTGCTGGCAAGCCTGAAAACTGTAAATTTTTTTCCCTTGCCACTCCCTCTTTCTTGCACCAATGCTCTGTTATTCTGTTACCCACACTATTAGTCATATGCACATCTTTTTAAACTAATCAATAAGAATATAAACACCATCTCAGATACCAGCATCCTGCCTTTGACAACATTCAGTAGCTGGTGTCCAGGCAAAAACATAAGGGCAAGCACGGAGCAATTTTTTCCTGATATACAGTCCCAACTTCTGCCCACCCACGGCATGGAAGTTTACTTAGTACATGAAATGTCAAGACAGCCTAACACAACACGTTAGACAAGATTTCAATACAGTTCTCCTGTATTTTGTCACAGAATGACAAAAATCAGTACCAAAAGTGTACAGTTAAATAACTGACAACATGTCTGTAATACAGGAAGGCTCACGTGTACAAGAAACCAAGACTGAGCTGAAATCTAGAAAAATAATTATATCTTAATTAAACAAACAAAAAAGGCAATTCATTCACATTCGAGCTACTAACAATTCTGGATTACAGTTTTGTCTGTATCATTCTGTAAAGACGAAACAATAGAAAACTTGCATTGTCTTCATGGAAAGATATTTTTCATATATAAAACAACTACTCAGAGAGCCCCTCACTAGTTCAAGTGAGACATCTGAGTACCTTGACTCCAGGAGCTGGGAATAGCTCTTCCCTACAGGAAGGGTTTGTGCCATTTTACAAGAAACTCATGTGCAGAAATTAATTCTCAATTTTGTGGTTAACAATCCTGAAGGCTCCTCCTATGCAAAAGTTCCCACCTGCAGTAAACTGGAACTGGGATGGCACACAGACAGACACACACACACAGAGAATAACAACTGAATTAAACGAATGCTTATTCTGGAGACAATGAACAAAAAATACATTGGGGAAAACATACTGCCATGTTACAGCAACACAATCTTTTTAGATTATATGGTACTTACTTTTAATGTGTCATTTTATATTTTTTCTCCAAAATAAGAAATGCACTTACAGTTGAAGTAGCCTCCTAAAAGAATCCATTTTGTCTGCATAAAATTGAAGCAAGTAAAACACTAATAAAGTGGCAGAAACAAACGCTGGTACATGACCCATTAGAAAGGTTGTATCTGCAATGATCCAATCAAAGTGATACAAGCTAAAACACCCAACTGACAGGAAATTAAAAAAAAAAAAAAAATCCAACAACCCAAAACACTAAAATCGCCTGTTTATAAATAATTAATTTTAAAATAAAAAGTAAAAGAGTTAATGTAGTTACATTTTGGGTCTGGATTCTCCAAACATAGTTCTCAAATTGTGAAACTGCCCAACACGGGCATTCAGGATTTTAATAATTTTCTAGACTCAGTTAATGAGCTTCTTTCAATACAATTAGTTAATTTTCTGACAGATAATACTTTACACCTGATCAATTTCACAGCAGTTAAAAGGCAATAGCTCCAAAGGCGAAATGAAAAAAAAGATAACAAGGAGGCCAAGTCCGTAATCATTTTTTTTTCAAATTCTAAAACTCTTTCTTATGTACTCTAAAACTGGACTCTACATCAATGGTTGTAATCTATTATTTTTAGCACTGGAAGACAGCAAGCTTTTACAGAATCTTATGTCAAGCAGCATCTAAAAGCAGAAGGTCTAACAAGAAGAGAAGCATAGTTTTGTTTTTTTTGGGTTAGTTTGTTCTGTGCGGGTGGCGGAAGATATTTATTTTACCACGCAAAAAATATCTAATCATCTTTATTTTCAGCAGCAGACATATCACATCAAGGTCCCTTTACTCTTTCATTACAGAAACTATTGTTAGGAAAAGTGGTTAGGATCAGTGGTATTTACCTATGCCACAGTAAAATCAAGCCTAACATAAGTGATTTTGTGAGGTAAATTTTAAAAATGCATGTTGCAAAGTCTTGCAATAAGGAAGGAATACATGGCTGTGTTCTATGTCACTGAAGTTTTCAAAGCTGCCAAAAGGACATGATACCGAAATCTTCCAGATATTCAAGTCCATTCTGCATGGTGCTGTGTTCCTCTTAAATAAAGCCGAACAAGTTTAAATGGAAAAACATTGTTTTCCCCAAAAAAATGAGATTTATGGATTTTTTCACGTTATAAAGATGGTATTTGCATGAAGATACGAAAAGATTCCAATGTAACGTGACTGAATGGGTCATATCTACTTGACCAAAGAAGCATCACTGAAGGATCTCTCTACAGCTGTAAATGGAGGGTTTCCCATCACGTAACAATCAACTACCCCAGGCTTCATCTCACCAAACAGGGAGGTGGAAGTTCTGTATGAGGAGCCCTCTCCTGAGGAAGAACACAAAAAAACCCCACAAAAACTTCAATGCCTAGATGTTGCCTATTCCCAAAGGGTTTCTAAGACAACAATATGAGCAGTATATGGAGCAAAATGGGAAATAGCTCTGAGTATGCCATGTATGTAAGATGCTGGACTGCAGTGAAATATATCAAACCTCTTATGAGCACAGACTTTTTAAGATTTTAGCTGTTGCAGACCAAAAGCTCTTTGCTCACTTGAAAACGCTCTTGCCACTCCAGTATTAACGATCACTAGAAAAATTAAATTGCTACTCTCACTGAAAACTGAACACTGATTTCAATCTTTTTTAGAAGGGAATTTAAACCCTATTGTACAAAGTGTGGGAATCAAATATACCATTACAGAATGCTCTGTTGATAGCGTGAGTTGCAAATAAAAAGTATAATCAAAATTGTTCCTTTGCTGGTTTCATTTGGAAAAGAGTAATCCCTTGCTGGTTGTCATATTTAAATTTAGGAAAAAAAAGAAAACCCAAAACCTAATTGTAACTCATCATTTAACTGAGCTAAAACATGGAACTTTGAATGTCTTTAAATTAAAACCGCCTGGAGCAGAATAAACCCACACTTAATGAAAAGTATCGCTGCTTAACAGTACCTAAGGAGCTGCTTAATTTCGAACAGGAATTTGGAAGGGATGAACTTAAATATACGCTCATGTGTTAGGCTGTCAAGGTGCTACACCTCAAGAAAGTACCGCATTATACCAGTTCTGCAGAATACTGCTCAATGCTGCTGTCGTCCAGGTGTCGATACTCAGTGGCAGGCTACTACAAACGTATATGTCACATCCTATGATTCTTTGGTATTTCCCCTATTTATCATAAATACCAAGTGCGGTAATCTGCAAGTTTGTAAAGAATCATATGAATCCCATTTAAAGATTCTGATCAAGGCTCTAAAATGCAACATGCCCACCCTAAACAAACGTGGCTCTCTGGGTCTTTGCCTGTGTTTTGAAATACCTGTACAAACTTAATTATCATTATGTTAAAGTTGTGATATCAAGTTCATTGCACATAAAAAGGTATGCCAAAAAGAACAAAGTAAAACTGATAGATTCAAAAGAAAAAAAATAAAATAAATAAAGTGCTAGCTAGGAGTTAGGAAGATCATGTATTAACATGAAAGATGAACCAGATGCAATACACAGCAAAGATCAAAGAGCTCCATCAATTCATTCTGGGAGTCAAAATCCAGCTGAGCATGGGAGCTCTGTCCGCATAATAAGAAAGGTTGACTAAAACATAAGGATTAAACAGATGAGCTGTCTCCAGTGAATGTACGGCACAGGAAGCCCTGCTGAGCTACTTGTAAAGGCACTTTGGAATTGTACACCTGCTACTCCACAGTGAAATCTACAGGAAGCCAGCCTGGAAGGGGAAAGAAATCCACTAATGGACTAAATAGCTATCTTTAAGAGAAAAAAAGAGTCGATACAAGAAAACGACAGCTAACAGATTTGCTCTTTCCCCTCCATTTAGTTTATTTACCAAATATTTCTATCAAAAATGACTATAAAGAAATTGTTACCGCCATCCTCTTGTTCCCTTGAAATAAAAGAAAAAAGCTTAGCATGTACTAAAACCACGAACACAATGGTCCATATATAGCAGGGTAAGCCTAGGATTCTCAATGAAGCTAGCTGTCGCAATATTACTGGTTTGGAATCTCTTTTTGTACTCCAGCACTTATGTTAAATGGCCAAAGCTCAAACAACTTCACTGCTGCAGGATTAAGTAAGTCTGGCGGTCGCTAAAATTGATATTATTACTAATTCTGATGGCATTTTAAAATACGTTATATATAAATGTTCACTTTTGTTGTCTACTCATTAGACAGAGATGCAGATATTTCAGCAATAAAAAATTATAGGTAATGACTAGTTTCTTTTCTCTTATTTTCATTGGTAATGAGAAACAAAACCAGAAAAAAGCTGTTAATAACAGGTAAGAAACAATATTCAATTGAACTCATTCATTTAATTAATTCTTGTACTAAAGTAAAAATCCTATGGTGTGCATTTAGCTATAAACACAACCCTAACATAAGGAAACAAATGTAGCACTAGCAGTCACTCCATTATTTGAAGGAGCTGAACTGCAGAGCTTTCCAAAACCTCTGAAAGGATCAGAATTCTAACACTACACCTTGTTGCAAGGAATGGACAAAGGAAACCCTCTCATCAGAAGATGGCAAACCATAACTAAAAAAAATCAGGGAACAAAGCCAATTGAATATATACATGCTTGCAAGTTTCTTGAGGCTTTGCCTTCTGCTAGCTGTTCAATTAATGTCAACTGCCTGCTACAGGTGGCTCTATTTATTTTTTAAATGAATGTTACTAACCTGCTTGTCCCTCGAATGTTATTCACAATCACATCTTTTATTCTTGTTTTAGTTGACAGGACAATCTCTTCAAGGATCTGGGCAGGGCTGATATATTTGATTTTCAGGTTATCTACTGCCTGCAGATACAAGCACTTTGATTGTTTACAATGCAGAAGTAATTGGTAACCATTAAATAACTCCAGAGACTGATTTAAGAGTCCTTCACCTACTGCATGAAAGCAGAGCTTCATCCCACAACCCCTAATCTGGCTAAATAGTTAAAGATTTCACTACAAAAAAAAGATATTAAAAAATTAGCAAATGCAATGATAACTTATATCATCAATCACATGGAGGCTTCACATTCTGTTTTAATGATTTAAAATTAATTTATATTTCAAAGTGGAAATTAAAATAAGAAACAAGGCTTTTCAAATCTCATTATATTTCCAAAATTAGTTGCAGATATGAATTTTTATAGCACAGTTTTAAGCAGAATTTCTACAGTGTTTCTTTCCGCACACCAAGCCAAAATAGGAACAGTAAAACAAAATTCAGCAAGTATTCCTATGAGGAATTTTATGTGTTGTTTCACTGGTAATACATTACTTCCTGATTGCATATGTTCAAGCTGTGGATAACATTTAAAATAACTTTTTGAAACATTTGCCTAGCCTTGAGCAGTGAAATAGAATTACTTTGCTGTAAACAAATCACTCTAATTTTCTGTTTCAGCAAAAAGTCATGGAGCGCATTTTAACTTTTATTTTCTGACGCCATTTTATGGCCACTGAACTTTACTGCTTCACAAAATGGTGTGGAAGCACAATACTGTTATGAACACACTGATTGCTGATGGAACCCCTCTGAACTTAGCATTTTGTACCGGAAAACAGTAATGAAATACATCATTGAAGATATTATCCACTTCCAGACAGCACCATCGTGGACATAGTCTAAACCAGATGTTAAAGCATACTACAGAAGGCCACCTGGTTAGTATTGCAGTGAGTTCACCATGCCCACATTCACCATGGAGGCTACATTCACCACAGCTCAAGGAGCAAGGTCAAGGTAGGCAGCAGGACATAGAGTATCCCTGGTGCTTCGCTGCCACTGCAGCTCCTTTGGGGAGCGTGGCACCATGACTTCTCCACTGCTCACATATAAAACTAATTTGGGTCCCAAAGGGCTGAACATCATCGGCGCCCTGCAAGTGCCGTTCCACCTGCCCGTGGACCGAAGGAGACATCAGTGGCAGAGCATGCATGCTCATGCAGCACTGTGGCTGCTCTAAGGACTCACTGGTTTCTCTTCACCTCCGAGCAAGTCTAACTGCAGCCTCTACATCCTGCTTGGACAGACTTCTCTTTTCATGAAGAAGAAAACTTACAGAAAACTAAGATTGCTCCTAAATCTTTAACAATGCCAATTGCCTGACCTCTTGGGGCACAAGCATGCTTGTCAGTGCACTGTAACTCAACCAACATTTTACAATTTACAGCCGACAATGTATGACACCAGGACTCCTGGAAATCCCAGGTGCACATCCTGCAAAAATTACATAAGACTTGTAAGCAGAGGCTCAGCCAAGTGCTCTTCCAAGTAACCTGGTGGACATACTATTACTAAAATTTTACTGCCCATGGGAAAATCACAATACCTTCAGACTAAATCACAACCATTTTCACAGAGATGTTTCAAAGACATTTCTCTTGAAACCGAGCTGCCGCCTTGAAAAATTTCAACCTGTTTCCCCAGTTGTTGTGGTACTACAGCCATCATTTAAAAGGTCATAGCCGTTCTTCTTTATAACGTAGGCATTATTGTACTTTCTCTTCCTTTAAATACAGCTGGACAGTTTTAGCTACACTCTTGAAATAACTGTTGCACTGAAAGTGTACAGCAGAAAATTTTAGAGCAGTACATGAACAGTTCAGAAGCTCAGGATAAGTCAAATGCAGAAATTGGCTCTATTGTTATTTTAACCGTTAAGCTCTATGCAAGTTCCATAGTTGGATGTGTGTACTTGTTTATTTGCTTTGCTTTTTATTTGAACACTACATCCTCAGCTCTCACTGTCTGTTGTTCTACTTTTTTTCCCAACATACATGTATGCAGACTCGGCAGAAGGGAAACAATACATTATCTTGTGCTTTCAAACAAAAAAAACACAACAAAAATACCTTTTAATCTTTGCAGTTCACCTGGGATTTTAAGAAAAAAATCATGTCAACATATTTGTGAGTATGCTAAACAAGACAAAACAAAAATGCCCTCACACCTAATTCTGAAACATTTCTTCTTTGTGTTTGGCCTCAAACCAGACTTAGTTTTGGCTTAATGCTAAATAAGAACTGTGATTATTTACAACTTTTTTAGAGAAGTGGGACTAAAATTTTCCAAGTTGTACTGACATGTCACATGTGCAAGAGACACTCAACTAATTAGTTTTGCATACGACTCTGGCTTGTCTCTATAAACTTGGTTTGCTGGATTTCATTTCCTAGACTAAAAATATTGTTCTTCATGTTTCTTGATGAAGAAGATCAGAGAATAAAATAAATGCAAAGTTTAGTGTCATTTCAGGGACCACAGCTACCTGTGTAATCTTTTTTCTTTGCTGTCCTACCTTCCAGTTTTGTCTGAAAGTCTTAAATCGATCGTACTCTAACCTTAGTATTTCAACTATACATCAATCAGGAAAATATATTTTCCGAAGTAAAAAAAGTATTAAAATTGATGCAAGGTTATTGAATGAGAGAGGTGTTTTACAGCCATATCACACACACTAAACCCTGCCTGTACAAAAGTGTCCATAAAAAGATTTTGTTTTGTTTAAAGATAAGACAATCTATAAAAACACATACAAATTGTAAATGCTATTATACCCAGAATGAATTCTGTTGTTATAATTTGCTTTGATACAATGTCATGAACAATCTAACTCTGTGTCAAATCCAAATATTCAGTCTCATTTTGAAACCTCCCCGTCTATCTGTCCAGCTTTATTTAAAGAGTAGATAAGGTGTGAGAACAAGAGTAAAGGGGTTTGACCAACAGTTTGTATCTCCAGCAAAGGAGATAACAACTTGAGACATAAACGAAAATGAACAAACAAAAAAAAGCAGAGAAATTTATTTCCTTTTAGGTTTAAAATAAATGCCCTTAAACAAAACCAGACAATATTTCCTCATTCTTTCAGGTTCGGCTTCCACTGATGAAGATAGCACTGCAATATTCACTCGTACATAACCATGCATACCTAAATCCATAGAAAAATGTATCCTAAAGTCTTAAGGAATTCAGTCTGAGCTCTTCAAAATGGATTGCTAGCATTTCTCCAAGTAATTTCAGACACCAGACATTATAAATACATTTAAACTTGCCTCACTTCAGCAATGATCATGAATTTACCGTAGTTTTCATTATATCAAAAATGCTTCAGCTTCATCAGCAACAAACGAATTCATTATTTTCTTTATTAATTCAAACGATTTTTTTTCAATTTTTTACAAGCCTCGAGGTTCTTTCAGCAATATCAGGTCCCTCTCTGTTCCATAAAATTGTAATCAATCTCTATTATTGTCATGAAAATGGTATTTGTCACTTTGCTGAGAAAAAAATAATCAATATGTCTTGCAGGGCAGAACAGGCATTTAATGCAGCGAATTGATGCCTGTTGGAGAAATTTAGCTTGCCAGCAGTTTGGGACAAGCTAATAGAAAACCAGAAAATTCACTGAAGGTTGACAGATGAATATACAGACATGCCCCCAAAATGAATATCTGGGCATTTTGTATAGCCTGTCATTTCATGTGCTGGAGAGAAAATAGATTTAGACAAGCAAATCTCTAAGGAAATACTTCTGGTTTTTAAAATCCAAAAGCCAAAAGCATGTAAAAAATTAAATTCTTCACTGTATTATTTTTATGTTTATATATGTTTCTGAAAAATAAGTATTCCGAAACAATCTTCCATTTAAATATTTTGCTTCAGACATGATACTGAATATGAAAACGCTGCTGAGTGATAAAATAGTGCAAAGTCTCTGAGACAATACTGAACTCCCGATCCTCCCACTGAACACATCATTACAAAAACAAATCAGAGCGTTGCTTCAAAAATTAGTACATAATCTGCACAATGGCATTGCTCAGAAAGTGTTCTGAATCATGAAAAAAATAAAGAGCTGCTAGAATTAATTGAACCTTATTAATATAAAGTTACACTTGAGGAATGCAATCCTCCCTTCTGTCTATTGCCATCTGTGGAATCTGTCAAAACACTCCTCCTCCTAATTACGTGCTTTCTGTCTTTCACTTGCTCTACGATAAGCCTATAATCTGTTTAATTCCCTTGTCTGGCTGGTGTAATAAACAATGCTTTTAAGTTGCAGGGCTCAACAAACCCAGCATCCACAACGGGCAAGTTGCAGTTCTCTGTCCCTCCAGACCAGCAGCACCGCTGATCACAGAGACATTACACTGGCCACAGCAGGAAGAGGCACAGTTTTGGCCTTCTGTTGCAAGGCTACTGCTTTCTGAAATGTATTCTTTCTAAGATATTCCCCTAATTCAGGGTTAGATATAAATGGGACACCCTCTTCAGGGACCTGCCTGCGGCTCCCAGCAAGCTCTGACAGCACGAATTTTAAAACCTCAGGTACCCACCAGGTCGCAGAGCAGCAAACGTGTCTTTCAACATCTCAGGGGGCAACCAGCTGATGGCTCATGGTGTGACACAATCATGCTCTGATTCTAGAGACCAAGCAAACAAGCCTGGTGCATGAGTGCTGTTTGGGCAAGAGGAACAGTTTTGTTCATCATGTGAAAAATAGCATTCATGTGCAAAAGGAAGGGATGCTAAAGATGCCAGCAATTATACATAGCTTCTGAACAGTCACACACCCATGTTCAAACACAGGAGAACACAAAGGACAAAATTTAACACCTCCTTGCCTTGAAATAAATTAGAAGTCTCCCCTGCCACTACTGCACTCCTTTCTGATAGCAATGGCCCTAACACTGAACCACTTTGTAGCCATCAGAAATTCACTGTAGGAAGTGGAGGATTGTTAACATTACTGAGGTTCTCCAAAAATAGGGAACTTTTAACCTAATTTTGTCCTTATTTGTAAAAGAATTTGACCTTCAGCCTGACAAAATTCAGGCTGAGTTTCCACCACAGCAAAATTTAAGCTAAACAATAAAAGGAAAATAAACTTCTCTCAAGCATTATCCCTGACAATTTTGCAAGCCTAGTAGAAGGCAAGCAGTAAAACTATTTGCAAAAGTTTTGCATTCTTAAAAATAACCCCAACAACTCCCCCCC